>Ga0209191_1000954_pt1 | contig 20061 bp, 16 predicted proteins | sample S_130626_EF_Meta_FD_187320 | JGI IMG/M metagenome (GOLD analysis project Ga0209191, IMG submission 187320) | Freshwater microbial communities from Lake Simoncouche, Canada to study carbon cycling - S_130626_EF_MetaG (SPAdes) (version 2) | ecosystem: Environmental > Aquatic > Freshwater > Lake ...
CGTTGAGCATGTCTCAGCCGGTGAACCCCAGCATCGCGCCTTCTTAGCGATGACTAAGCCCCTTGGTCTTCTACAAAATGAAGGTGGCGCGACCTCTCTCTTAGTTGCAGCCCCTAACGCCTTTGCAAAAGATGTCCTTGAATCCAGGCTTCGCGCAGTTGTCAATGAAGTACTCACCAATGAATTAGGTGAGAAGGCAAATATTGCAGTGATGGTCGATGAGACTTTAGAGCTTGCCGATCTTCCTGCGCCAACCATTGTTGTTGAGAGTGTTTCCACGCGACCTGGCACAGGACGCGATGATGAAGGCTCTCGCAAAACAGATGAGCCATCGCAACTCAATGCTCGCTACATCTTTGAAACATTTGTTATTGGTGCATCAAACCGCTTTGCACATGCTGCAGCAGTTGCTGTGGCAGAGGCGCCAGCGAAGGCATATAACCCACTCTTTATTTATGGTGAGTCAGGTCTTGGTAAGACTCACTTGCTCCACGCAATTGGTGCCTATGCGAAAGAGCTCTATGGCAATACTCGCGTGCGCTATGTATCCTCTGAAGAATTTACCAATGACTTTATTAACTCTATCCGTGACGATAAAGCGACAGCTTTCCAGCGTCGTTATCGCGACCTCGACATCTTGCTTGTTGATGATATTCAATTCTTAGAAAATAAAGAGCGGACACAGGAAGAGTTCTTCCACACCTTTAATACGCTTTATAACGCTAATAAACAGATAGTTATTTCATCTGATCGCCCGCCAAAGCAATTGACTACACTGGAAGATCGTCTGCGTTCACGATTTGAGTGGGGTTTGATTACAGATATCCAGCCACCAGAACTGGAAACTCGTATTGCAATTCTTCGCAAGAAAGCTGCGCAAGATAAATTAAACGCTCCCGATGATGTTCTTGAATTTATCGCATCAAAGATTTCAACAAATATCCGCGAGCTTGAAGGTGCGCTGATTCGTGTGACAGCGTTTGCATCCCTTAACCGCCAGGTGGTGGATATGGGTCTTGCTGAAATCGTTCTGAAAGATTTGATTCCTAATGAGATTAACTCTGAGATTACTGCGCCAACAATCATGGCTCAGACCGCTGCTTACTACAGCCTGACCATCGATGACCTCTGTGGAACTTCTCGATCTCGGGCACTTGTGAATGCTCGCCAGATTGCGATGTATTTATGTCGCGAACTCACCGAGCTATCGTTACCGAAGATTGGCCAGACATTTGGCGGCCGCGATCACACCACTGTGATGCATGCTGATCGAAAGATCCGCGAGCTTATGGCGGAGCGCCGTTCGATCTATAACCAAGTTAATGAGTTGACCACCCGTATTAAGCAGCAGATGAAGTAGACCCCAAAATAGGGGTTATGTCCGTTTTCACCCCCTTTACCCCCAGATGGGGATAAGTTGTGGATAACTGTGGATATAGGCGCTATTTATGTGGGTAACAGGCTTTGATCAACACAGGTAGAGAAAGGGGAGCTTTGATGAAGGCGGTAGTGCACATTCTTACCCACAGTTTAAGTGGTCTTTCCCACAGCGTCCCACAGGCAAACAATGGCTCTGACCAGCACTTTTACCGTTTTTCCACAGTTTTACCTCGCGGTTACTACTACTACTTTTATATATACAACTCCCGTTTCCAAGCGGACCGCTTCCACATTAGATTTCCACTACTACAAAACACCTACATGGATCTGAGGGCTACGGCGTGAAATTTACTGTTGATCAACATTCACTAACAGAGGGAGTGAACTGGGTTTCACGAAGCCTATCCACGCGCCCCATTAAAACCGAGCTTCTTGGAATCAAGATCGATGCAGCTGGTGATGACGTAATTTTAAGTGGTTCAGATTTAGAGACATCTTCCAAAGCGCACTTTAAAGCAGACATTTTAGAAAAAGGCGCAGTACTAGTTCCTGGAAAGTTACTTGCAGAAATCTGCCGCTCACTTCCTAATAAACCAATCTCGATCACACTAGATGGCACGCGAGTACTAGTTACATCTGGCTCTGCAAAATTTACTCTTCCTACACTCTCACTCTCTGAATATCCAAACCTCCCAGAACTTCCTGAGACAACAGGATCAGTTGCAAGTGACACATTTGCAACCGCTGTTGCACAGGTTGCGATTGCAGCTGGCCGCGATGATTCACTACCGACACTTACTGGTGTTCATGTTGAAATCAATGAAGAGACAATCACACTAGCTGCCACAGATCGCTATCGCCTCGCAGTGCGGGAATTTAATTGGAATCCTGCAACACCAGGATTTTCAACATCAGCGCTGATGCGCGCTCGCACATTAGCTGATGCAGCTAAATCACTCGTAGGTTCAAAAAATGTCTCACTCTCTTTTGCACCCACCACATCTAATGATCGCTTGGCTGGATTTAGTGGTGACGGTAAGACAATGACTTCACGCATGCTTGATGGAACTTTCCCTCCATATCGCCATCTACTACCAACAGAGACAGTCACTACTGCAGTTGTTGAAGTAGCACCGTTTCTTGATTCAGTACGCCGCGTTGCACTTGTGACAGATAAGACTGTTCCACTACGTCTTGAATTTAAAGATGGTGGGGTCTCACTTGAAGCAGGTGCAGGAGAAGAAGCGCAAGCCACAGAAACTATCGATGTGCTTCTTAATGGTGAGCCAATCTCTATCGCATTTAATCCAGTCTTCTTAGCTGACGGCTTACAAGCGGTGGGAACGCCATTTGTGCAGATCTCATTTACCGGCTCCAACAAACCCGCGATTCTCACAGGGCGCACAGAACCAAATGGCGCATCTATTGAGAACTATCGCTATCTGTTGATGCCTATGCGTTACGCCTCGTAACTAAGGGTTTCCTGTGCGTGTAACCCGGCTAGCGCTGACAAATTTTCGCTCCTATAAAAACCTCGAGCTGGAATTTTCATCCAGCCCCACAACCTTCATCGGCAATAACGGCAGCGGTAAAACAAATATTGCTGAAAGCCTTATCTATCTTGCCTACCTCTCATCCCATCGCGTCTCTAATAACCAACCACTGATTTCACTCGGCGCAGATCAAGCAATTATTCGCGCAGAGGTTGAGAGCCAAGGAAGAACACTGCAGGTAGATCTTGAGATCAATGCAAATAAAGCTAACCGTGCACGTCTTAATGGCAACGCCGTAAAATCACAACGCGAGATATTAGGCGCGCTGCAAATTATCTACTTCTCCCCCGAAGATTTAGATTTAGTCCGAGGTGAGCCCACACACCGCCGCGACTTCCTGGACAAACTTCTGATTACTCAATCACCGCGCCTTGCAGGTGTGATCTCTGATTATGAGCGCGTAGTGAAGCAACGCAACATACTACTAAAAACAAGAGCGCCGGAGAATGCGCTCGTCCCATGGACTGAGCAACTCATCGCACTCGGTGCGCAGCTATCGGCAGAGCGCATTCAATTGGTGGATGAGTTAGGCCCATATGTTGCAGCAAATTATGCAAACCTCAATGAGGTAAAGGCTGCATCAATTGCATATAAATCATCTACCGATAACTTATCTGCAGATATCGAGCACAATATTGAAATCATGAGTGCGCGCCAATTAGAGGTTGCACGCCAGGAGCAAGAACGTGGTGTTTCACTCATTGGCCCCCACCGTGATGATCTCCATCTTCAACTCGGTGAATTTCCTGCAAAGGGTTATGCAAGCCATGGTGAATCCTGGTCGATGGCAATATCTCTTCGTATTGGTTCCTATAACTTACTTAAATCAGAAGGGGCGGAACCTGTCTTAATCCTCGATGATATTTTTGCTGAGCTTGATACTGCTCGCCGCCAGCAATTGACCTCTGTTACACAGATGGCTGAACAAACTTTTATTACAGCAGCAGTTGAAAGTGATTTACCGGCAGAGCTACTATCAACCAAGTTCTATGTGACACCAGGTAGTGCTGTGAAGGGGCAGGCTTAACAATGAAGCGCGATCTCGCCCACGACCTCTTTCAAAGTTATAAGACTGGATTTACTAAGAAGAAGAAAGTCATTGAAGAGCGCAGCCAGACACCAGGAGACCCCACACTCATTGCCAGTGTTTTAAGTGAGTTAATCCAACAACGCGATTGGGATGAGGGATTGGCCGAAGGAACCCTCTTTGCCACATGGGCTCAAGTAGTCGGTCCCGAGATTGGCCAACACACAACACCGCTTTCGATGTTGGACGGACGCCTATTGGTTCAGTGCTCATCAACTGCCTGGGCGACCCAACTCAACCTTGTGGGGCCATCGCTGCTTGAGAAGATCCGCTCCAGCGCACCGGGTGCCCTAGTGGAATCCCTAGATTTTATTGGCCCGCAGGCACCTTCCTGGAAGCGTGGCCTTCGCACCATCTCCAATGGCCGTGGGCCCCGCGACACATACGGCTAGGGAATAAAGCTCTCCCACCTGCTGTTCAACTATATGAAACCTGAGTCGACTCGACTCAACTCTTTGCGTAGAATCGACTCAGGTTACAAAAGCCCCTCAAAAAGGCAGCCTCGACCCAGATCGGCTCGAGAGATCAACAGTTCTATAGAAGGAGCAAGAGAAATGGCTAGAGCAGTCGGAATCGACCTAGGAACAACAAATAGCTGCGTATCAGTACTCGAAGGTGGAGAACCAACGGTTATTGCAAATGCAGAAGGCGCTCGCACAACTCCATCGATCGTGGCATTTGCTAAGAACGGTGAAGTTCTTGTCGGTGAAGTTGCAAAGCGTCAATCAGTAACAAACGTTGATCGCACAATCCGTTCAGTTAAACGTCACATGGGTACTAACTGGTCGATGGATATCGATGGCAAGAAGTACACAGCACAAGAAATTTCAGCGCGCGTGTTGCAAAAGCTAAAGCGCGATGCAGAGGCATACCTCGGTGAGACAGTGACAGATGCTGTCATTACTGTTCCTGCCTATTTCAACGATGCACAGCGCCAAGCAACAAAAGAAGCTGGCGAAATTGCAGGCCTGAATGTTCTTCGAATTATCAACGAGCCAACTGCTGCTGCCCTTGCTTATGGTCTCGATAAGGCCGATCAAGAACAGACCATCCTTGTATTCGACCTTGGTGGTGGAACATTTGACGTCTCACTCCTAGAAATCGGCGACGGTGTTGTTGAAGTGAAGGCAACCAATGGTGATAACAACCTTGGTGGAGATGACTGGGATCAATCACTAGTTGATCACCTTGTTAAGACATTCGGATCTGCAAATGGCATCGACCTAACAAAAGATAAGATGGCGATGCAGCGTATTCGAGAAGCTGCCGAGAAGGCGAAGATCGAACTTTCATCTTCACAATCAGCCACAATTAACTTGCCATACATCACAGTTGATTCAGAGAAGAACCCATTGTTCCTCGATGAAACAATTACTCGCGCACAGTTCCAATCACTAACTGCAGATCTACTTGAGCGATGCAAGAATCCATTCCAAGCAGTTCTTAAGGATGCTGGAATTCCAATTGCAAACATTCAATCAGTTGTTCTCGTTGGTGGATCAACTCGTATGCCAGCTGTTGTGGACCTTGTTCGCGAACTTACAGGCGGGAAAGAGCCTAATAAGGGCGTTAACCCTGATGAGGTAGTCGCTGTTGGTGCATCGCTTCAAGCTGGTGTTCTTAAAGGTGAAGTAAAAGATGTATTACTCCTTGATGTGACACCACTTTCACTTGGTATTGAGACCAAGGGTGGAGTGATGACAAAGCTGATTGAGCGCAACACAACAATTCCTACAAAGCGTTCTGAAATCTTTACAACTGCTGATGACAATCAACCAGCTGTGCAGATTCAGGCCTACCAAGGTGAGCGCGAGATGGCTGCATATAACAAGAAGCTTGGAATGTTTGAGCTCACTGGTATTGCACCAGCTCCACGTGGAGTCCCACAAGTTGAAGTGACATTTGATATCGATGCAAACGGAATCGTTCACGTCTCTGCAAAGGATCTTGCAACAGGTAAAGAGCAGGGAATGACCATCACTGGTGGTTCTGCTCTATCTAAGGATGAGATCGCTCAGATGATGGCCGATGCTGAAGCACACGCTAATGAAGATAAGCAGCGCCGTGAAGAAGCCGAAATCCGTAACACTGGAGATTCACTCGTCTACCAGACAGAGAAGTTCTTAACAGAGAATGCAGATAAGTTCACCGAAGGTGAAGCTGCAACAAAGAAGGCAGAGCTCGATGAAGCTCTCGCTCTTCTTAAGACAGATCTCGGTGGAGCAAACTTCGAATCAATTAAGACAAATACTGAAAAAGTTTCAACCATCTCACAGGCACTGGGTGCGATGATGTATGCAAATGCATCAGCGCAAGCAGAGGGCGCGGCAGGATCTGAAGATCATGTTGAAGATGCTGAAGTAATCGACGCTGAAGAAGCTAACTAATGTCAGATACAACAGATCAAGTTGTCGATGAGACAACACCTGTTGTTGAAGAAGTTGTGGAGGCTGCACCGGAGCAAGAGATTGATCCGGTTGCAGCGCTCACAGCTGATTTACAACGACTTCAGGCTGAATATGCCAACTACCGAAAGCGTGTAGAACGCGATCGCGCAGTTGCCCATGAGATGGCTATCGGTTCAGTACTTACTGAGCTACTAGCAATCCTTGACGATATTGATCGCGCCGCAGAACATAATGAACTCACCGGCGGCTTTAAAGCTGTCGCAGATCAGATGGCTGCCATCACCAATCGTTTTGGTCTTGAGAAATATGGAACTGAAGGCGATGCCTTTGACCCACAGATTCACGAAGCGCTCCTCCATGACACCTCAAGTGGAGTAACAGTGCCTACTGCATCAAAGATTTTGCAGCCTGGATATAAATTCAAAGAACGCATCTTGCGCCCAGCGCGCGTTGCGGTGACGGATCCCGAATAAAAAATGGCCGCTAAAGACCTGTATGAGAAGGATTTCTACAAGATCCTCGGAGTGGATAAGAAAGCATCTGCCGATGAGATTAAGAAGAAGTACCGCTCTTTAGCGCGCGATCTACATCCTGATAAGAACCAAGGCGATAGTGCGCTAGAAGATAAGTTCAAAGCAGTATCTGAGGCATATGACATCCTCTCTGATTCTAAAAAGCGCGCCGAATACGATGAAGCTCGCTCCTACTTTGAACGTGGTGGATTTCGAGCACCACAAGGTGGTGGGCAGAACTTCCAAGGTGGAGATTTCTCAGACATCTTCGGTGGTGGAAACCCACAAGATATCTTTGCAAACCTCTTCGGTGGCGGTGGTCGCCGCGGTCCACGTAAAGGAAGTGACTTACAGACTGAAGCCACAATCACTTTTAAAGAATCTGTCTATGGCACAACGCTTGATTTGAAACTCAACACCGATGGCAATGGACCGCAGAGTATTTCTGCGCGCGTTCCTGCAGGTGTTAATGATGGCGCAAAGATTCGCGTGAAAGGAAAAGGTGCACCAGGGGAGGCTGGCCCTGGAGATCTCTTCATCGAGTTGACAGTAAAGCCCCACGCTGCTTTCTCACGTAAGGGTGAGAACTTGTTATTAACTCTCCCTGTGACATTTGCAGAAGCTGCATTGGGCGCAGATATTAAAGTGCCAACACTTTCTGGCGATGATGTCACCGTGCGCTTAGCTAGTGGAACACCAACAGGCCGCGTGCTGCGCGTTAAAGGCCGTGGTATTAAAAAGGGTGCAGTTATTGGAGATTTACTAGTCACAGTTGAAGTGCAAGTACCACGTCGTGTTGAAGGAAAGGCAGAAGATGCCATTAAGGCATTTGCACAAGCCACTGCAGATCACGATATCCGCGCAGAATTTGTCATGAAGGCAAAGTCATGACAAAAGATTTGCCACACGAGGATCATCCCGATGATGATGCAGGGCTGTATGTCATCTCAGTTGCTGCAGAGCTTTCAGGGTTACACCCACAAACTCTTCGTCAATATGATCGCTTGGGTTTAGTTTCACCTGATCGCACAGTAGGGCGCAACCGCCGTTACTCACTACGCGATATTGCATCTCTCCGCATGGTGCAGCGCCTAGTCGGTGAAGGAATTAATCATGCAGGTATTAAGCGCATCATTGAATTAGAAGCTGCAATGGCAAATATGGCTGTTGAAGTTGCCAAGCTACGTATTGAAGTCGATGCACTCCTTATTGAAAATCCACCAAAAGGACTTGCAACCCGCAAAAAATCAGATGTGATTATCTATAGACAAGAGAATTAAGCTTTTAAGAATTTAGTGCGACCACTCCACTTACCTAATATTGGTTCAACAGGTGATTTAAGAAGTGATTCAAGGATTGTGGCATAGACATCACGGAAGTCAGTTGTTACAGCTAAGTCACCACTGACTAAGTTCTTGAGTGATGGCTGGTCTCCATAGAAACCACCGTTGACTTTCTCTCCCACAATAAACATCGGACCTGATGTTCCATGATCTGTGCCCTGAGAACCATTGCCAACAACTCGTCTTCCAAATTCGCTATAAACAACAACGGTTACATCAGCGCTGCGCGCTGTGCCCTTCATCTGCGAGATAAAGCGCGTGATGGAGTCAGAGACAGATCCCAGCAGAGCTGCCTGAGCATTAGCTTCATTGGCATGGGTATCAAAACCACCGAGTGAGACTGACCAGACCTTTGTAGGAGAACCTGCTGCAATTAACTTGGCAACAACATCGAGTTGCTGTGCAAGGTTGCTATCTCCTCCCGCATTTCCTCCATTGGTAACAGGAAGATCCACAGGAGTTGGAGCAGGTGCTTTAAGAATTGGTTGCACAGTTGTTGATACTGAGAAGAGATTGCGCATCGATGTTGCAGCAGCTGCCATCAGAGAGTTATCTGCACGTGAGACTTTGGCAAGCTGCATACAGTTGGTTGCCACACTTCCCTTAGGAATAACAAGGCCACCCAATGGCAAGACTGAACCAGAACGTTTTGCGCCAGCAAAAAGTGGTGGCAGAACAGAACCGAGTGAGATCGCAAGCATGGAATCTTCTGCTTGTGTATCAATCCAGCGCCCTAACCATCCTGTGTTGATATGTTTTTCAGGAGATGCTGTCTGCCACTTTGCCATCGAACTAAAGTGTGAGCGATCTGGGTTTGGATAACCCACACCGCGAATGATTGCGACCTTTTTCTGATCCCAAAGTGATTTCAAACCTTGCATGGCAGGGTTGAGTGCAAGCTCAGCATCTAGTGGCAACATATTCTCTGCCTTATATGAAATCTCAGGACGCAATGAGTAATACAACGGATCTGTAAATGGGATAACTGTATTAAGCCCATCATTGCCGCCATACAAGGTCACCATGACAACAATCGGTGTTCCAGCAGCTAAGGGTCTATTGATTGCAGCAGCTGCGATCTCATCAACGCTCAGTAGTGGAGCTGCAGCACCTACTGCGACGGCGCCAGCTGTGAGCTGTAAGAACTTTCTGCGGGTTACGGTATCCATATCAACTCCTATGCACTCACTACATACTCAGGGCTACATAAAGCCAGCAAGACAAACTCTTCAGGGCTACCGAGTGAATTGCGAAGTGCTGCTTGTGTGCGCGGACTCCACTCAGCAACACCTAACCAATCAGCGCTAGCAAGAACTCGGCGATCTACAGAAATCTCATTGAGCCCGCGTAGAGCGCTCTGCTTAATTAACCATGTTGCAAATGCAATGCGGTATTGCGCAGACGCAGAAGATAACCAAGCCTCACCTGCTGGCCAACCACCCACGTTAGGTGGATAGAAAGGGATCTGCCCCAACTTGTTGAGGTTGTTAATTAACTGCTTGGAATCATTGAGTTTTGATGGAGTTAGTTCAAGTGCGCGGCAAGCAGAGATAAACCATTCCACTGGTGATTTGACCATGGAGTAACGAGGGTTAGCCATCGCACCATCTTGTGCAAGGGATGCCACAGCAGGTGTTAGCTCGCGAGAGGCAAATGCGTTCACAGCGCCCAGATTGGCCGGCATGTCTTCTGAGCTGGATATAAATCGATACCAGAGACGCTCTGCAATAAATTTTGCGCAATCTGGCTTTGCAACAAGGTAATCACTTGCACTCTCTGCTGTGTATGTGGCGTTCTGACCTAAGAGTGTGACAGCGCTTGTGTCACGTCGCTTTGGATTGACAAGAACAGTTGCTGCACTGAGAGTGAGTTGATAGCCCGTTAATACCCGAGCAAGTGCTTTCACATCATCTTCTGTATAGCGATTGACACCTAATACAAATAACTCCATGAGCTCGCGCCCCAGATTTTCATTGGGAGACTTTGCAGTACTTGTCTGGCCATCGAGCCAATATTGCAGAGCTGCATCATTGACCATAGCGCGAGACATTTGAGAGAAATTGCCAAGTGCGTACTGACGAAAGGTTTGATTCTGTTTATACATCGCAAGCGGGTGATCAACTTTTGTAATCGATGTTGCCCAATGGCCATGCCAGAACCACGTCATCTTCTCGGTTAATCCGTGATCACTGAGCGCCATGCGATCTAACCACCAGAGAGTTAGCTGCTCTGTTTGATTTCGTAGCCCTGTAACAAAAGGAATGATTTCTGCAGTATTGGGTTTAGGGCGAGACCCCAAATCTGTAATGAGTGGATTTGCAACTAAGGCAGCTCCTGCATCAACTGCTGGAACCGTGAGTACTTTCTGGCGAGTAGCGCTCACACCTGCATCAAGTGCTGCGGCAAATTCACCTGGGCGGGGACCGAAGGCGAAGCGATGGCTCAGACGAGCAATCTCTAACCTTTTGAGGTTCATGTCTGGAAGGTATCGACCTTACTCAAGCGTTGTAAGGTTCCACCATGAATTCAAAGGAACTTCTCCGAGAACAGATTCTTAACAAAGCTGTCGTGCATGGGAAAGTTATCTTGTCATCAGGCAAAGAGGCTGACTACTACGTCGATCTACGTCGTGTAAGCCTCGATCATGTTGCAGCTCCTCTTGTTGGTGAAGTGATGTTAGACCTGACTAAAGATTTGGATTATGAAGCAGTCGGTGGACTCACACTGGGCGCAGACCCAGTTGCCACAGCGATGATGCACGTTGCAGCATCTAAGGGTCGCGCCATTGATTCTTTTGTTGTTCGCAAAGCAGAGAAAGCTCACGGACTTCAGCGTCGCATTGAAGGACCAGATGTTAAGGGTAAGAAAGTTTTAGCTGTCGAAGATACTTCAACAACAGGCGGCTCAGTACTTACTGCGGTTGAAGCACTGAAGGAAGCTGGTGCAATAATCGTTGGCGTTGCCGTCATTGTTGAACGCGGAGCCAAGCAAGCAATCCTTGATGCAGGTTATAAGTATTACGCAGCATACTCACTTGAAGATTTGGGTCTATAAACCCTACGAGTGATGTTTGCGAGTACTCCACTCGCGAAAGAATTCAATTACTACCGGAATAACACTAATGATAATTATCAAGCCAACAATCGGTAGTAAATACTTATCGACAGAACCTTTGAGTTTCTCACCAAGGATAAACCCAGCACCCAAAACCAACTGAGTCCAGATCACTGCGCCCGCAACATTCCAGATAAAAAACTTCTTCACTGGGATACCAACAATTCCAGCTAGTGGATTAATCAATGTTCGAACAAATGGAATAAAGCGCGATAGGACAAGTGCTTTACCGGTCCCATATTTAGTCAGCCACTTCTCGGTTGCAGTAACTCTCTGGTGGTTAAAGAAACGACCATCAGGGCGATCAAAGAGTTTGCGGCCATAAGTGGAGCCAAACCAATGGCCAACTTGGGAACCAAGAATTGCTGCAATAGGTGCACCGATAAATAGAGCAACAGGATTTAAGGATGCTCCACCAAGAATGGCAGCCCCTGATCCCGATGCTGCAACGCCTGCGATAAAGAGAAGCGAGTCGCCAGGAAATGCGAGCCCTACAAGCAAACCAGTTTCAGCAAAGATAATGGCAAGAACACCGATAAGCCCGAGATCACCGACGATTGAATGTGCATCAAAGAGGTTTGCAGCCAAGTTCATACCAGTGAGGATAGGGGATAAAAACTAGATTTTTGCAGTTGTCTCACGCACAACAAGGCTCAACGGAACAACAATTTTCCTGCGCTCTAAGGCAGGGTTGCTCACTTCAGCAATTGCTGATGCAGCAGCGACCTGGCCTTCAAATTGAGGTGGCTGTGAAACAGTTGTGAGTCCGATGTATTGCGCAATATCGTGATCATCGAAACCAATCACTGAAATATCTTCAGGAACACGCATTCCTTTATTACGAATTGCTTTCAGCGCACCAAATGCCATCTCATCTGAGTGACAAAAAAGAGCGGTAGGGAGCTTCTTGCGACGTAAGAAAGATTCCATTGCAATCTCTGATGTGTAGATATTAAAGTCTCCGTGAATTTCTAACTCTGGATTCCACTCAACATCGACAGCGTTGAGAGCCTGGATATAACCGAGATTACGATTATCAGAGACATCAAAGTTATATGCAGTCTCACGCTGACCAGATAAGACTGCAATCTGGCGGTGGCCTAACCCTGTCAGATGTTCTGTGGCAACTTTCCCACCGAGCACATCATCGATGGCAACACTGGTGCAACCTTCATGGCTAAAGCCAATTGTTGTAATAGGAATTCCTAAACTAAGTAGTGATGTGAACTCTTCATCTGTGGGAGGCATACTCACAACAATGAGAGCATCTACTTTTCCACGTAGCTGTTTCTGTTGAAAGATTCTCTGGCGTGCATCGACTTGCGAAAAGTTATAGAGAAGTAAATCCATCCCTGCTTCGCGCAAACTTTGCTCAATTCCATTAATCGCTTCTGCAAAGTACCAACGAGAGATGTACGGAGCAATCACACCAATTCTGTTTGTGCGCTTTACTAGACCTTGCGGAATGAGATCGGGGCGCAACGGATAATTAAGTTCCATTGCAGCTGCAACAATCTTTGCTCGTGTTCGTTCATTGACATGGTGCATCCCGCGCAGTGCGCGAGAGACCGTGGCAGGGGAGACCCCGGCTTTGAGTGCGATTTCAACGACTCCAGCCATATGCCACCCCTCCATCTGGATTCTGCAAATTTCTGCAAAACCTCTGCAAAAGGTACCCCTTTGGCCACTCGATGGGAAAGTTGATGAGCGTAATGTCCGCTTCTGGCGCCCTTTATAACACTTTCATTACGTTGAGCCCCTGCCCGTGGTCGCCGCAAGGCATTCGCACATACCTTTAGCCCACGTCAGCAACCCTGGTTGCGACAACCCATCTAAAGAAAAGGTAACTACATGTTCAAGAAAAAGGGTGTACTTGCAGGAGCTGCAGTTGCAGTTCTCGCACTTGTAGCAACAACCCTCACCGCAACATCAGCATCAGCTGCTGGTTGCGCTGAATTCTCAAAGTGGAAGGGTTCAGGAACAGTAAAAGTATTCGCTGGTATCCGCGATCCTGAAGCAACAATCATGGAAGGCGTCTTCCAGCAGTTCACATTGTGTACTGGTATCAAGATTGCTTACGAAGCAACTGACCAGTTCGAAACACTTCTTCCAGTACGCGTAAAGGGCGGAAACGCACCTGACATCGCAATCATTCCTCAACCAGGCTTGGTAGCAACAATGGTTGCAACAGGTAAGGCTGTTCCAGTTACTTCAGCAGTATTGAAGAACATCGACACTTACTACAACCCAGCATGGAAGACATTTACAACAATCAAGGGCAAAGTTTACGGAGCTCCATTCGGTGCTTCATCTAAGTCACTTGTTTGGTACTCACCAGCACAGTTCAAGAAGCTCGGTGTAACTATTCCTAAGACATGGGCAGAGATGGAAGCTGTTGCAGCTAAGTTCAAATCTGCAGGAGCTAACCCATGGTGCGCAGGTATTGAATCAGGCGCAGCAACAGGTTGGCCAGCAACTGACTGGATCGAAGAAATGGTTCTTCGTGAACTAGGTCCAGACCAGTACAACAAGTGGTGGAAGGGTGAACTCAAGTTCTCATCACCAGAAATTCTTGGCGTAATGAACAAGGTTGCAGCATGGCTTGGAACATCTTCACAAGTTGGAGATCTTAAGTCTGTAGCAACACGTCGCTTCCAGGATGCTGGCGTACCAGGACTCAAGGATGGAACTTGCGGCATGTTGCAGCAGGCTTCTTTCTACGCGTCTATGTTCCCAGCTGGAACAAAGTTTGGTCCAGGAATGGACGCTGATGCGTTCTACCTACCAGCAACAAATACCAAGTTCGGTAGCCCAATCGAAGGTGGCGGAGAATTCCCAGTGGCATTCTCAAAGCGCAAGGAAGTTGGATTCGTTCAGGATTACCTATCATCTCCTGCATACGGAACACCTCGCGCAGCACTCGGTGGTTGGACATCAGCTAACAGCGGTATCCCACTATCTGCATACAAGGACCCAGTCCTTAAGGTTGTAGCTCAGTCACTTCAGGCTAAGAAGGGTGCAATCGTGTTCGATGCATCTGACTTGATGCCAACTGCTGTAAACGGTGCTTTCTGGAAGGAAATGACCAAGTTCTACGCAGAAGGTAAGTCAATGAAGGATGTTGCAGCAGCTATTGATGCAAACTGGTAAATAAAAGTAAATAGCTAAGAGAAATACCGGGGTTCGGAAGTTTGAACCCCGGTATTTCTTAGTTATAAAGTAGTTCTCAATAAAAAAGTCAAAACTAGTGTTAATAAATTTTAAGAGGCGAAAATGATTACTTGGTCGAGTTTATTTGAAACATCATGGCCAAAAATCGCACAAATTTTGCTAGTTCTTGCCATCTTCTTCGGTTTCTACGGAATTGCATTCGCAGCAGGCGCGCGAGTCCGAGGCAAGTCTCAAAATAAATTAGCTCTTGTACTTTTTCTTGGGCCAGCAATTGTCTTAGCCTTAACAGGTCTTGGAATTCCGGCAGTACAGACTTTTATTGAGTCATTTAAGAACGCTGATTCATCTAAATGGGTTGGGTTCGCAAACTACACAAGAGCCGCCAAGGATCCAGATATCCGCTTGGCTTTTTTCAACACAATGCTCTGGATTATCGTTACTCCGCTCATCACCACATCTATCGGTTTGGCCTTGGCAACAATGCTCAACAAGATGAAACGTGAAGCGCTTGCTAAATCTTTAATTTTTATGCCTATGGCAATCTCATTTGTTGGTGGTTCGCTCATTTGGAATTTGATGTATCAATTCCAAGAACCTACCCGCCCACAGACAGGCCTAGTCGGTCAAATATTTATGTGGCTACACCTGACACCACAACATTTGCTTCTCTGGAGCCCTTGGAACAATTTCTTCCTGATGGTGGTCTATATCTGGGGAACAACAGGTTTCGGAATGGTGATTTTGTCCGCTGCAATTAAGAATATCCCTGCCGATATCGAAGAAGCAGCCCAACTTGATGGGGCTTCTGGCTTCAGATTATTTAGAACCATCACCGTTCCTATGGTCAAGACCACAATCATTGTGGTTCTTACAACCGCGATGGTGGGCACACTCAAACTATTTGACGTCATTCACACAATGACAGGTGGAAACTTTAAGACTGACGTACTTTCTAATCGCATGTTCGATGAAATCTTCGTCTACCTCAATAACGGTCGAGGATCTGCACTCGCAGTTTTGATTTTCTTAGGTGTTCTACCTATTACTTATTACAACATTCGCTCAATTCGCGCAGAACGGAACAATTAAAATGGCCGTCTTATCCCTCAAGCGCAATAAGTCTGAAAAAGGCAAACCACTTGCTTCAAGACAGGATCGTCCATTCACATCCCCAATTGCATCCGCAGTTGTGACGGTCATAGCAATTTTATGGACAATCCCCACCTTCGGGCTTTTAGTGACCTCGTTTAGAGGCAAAGAAGACATTGTCTCTAATGGCTGGTGGACATCATTTACCAGCCTCAACTACACACTCGAAAACTTTAGAGCAGTACTATTTCAAGGAAGTAGCACTCTGGGCAACCAAGGAATGATTCCTTTTGCCATTAACTCACTCGCAATCACTATTCCAGCAGTTGTTCTTTCAGTTGGCTTTGGCTTACTTGCAGCGTATGCACTTGCCTGGGTCCCATTTCGCTTCAGCGATCAAGTCTTCTACGGCTTATTTGCACTTCAGGGAGTACCGCTTCAACTCTCACTGCTTCCACTCCTCACTTTCTTTTCTGGCGGAATTCAAATCGCAGGCCACACAGTCTTTCCTTCACTGCATATTGTTGGAACGTTTGCTGCAGTCTGGTTGCCCCATGTAATGTTTGGACTTCCACTGGTTACTTATTTAATCCATAACTTTGTTTCTTCATTGCCTCGCGAGTTACTAGAAGCTGCTCGCGTAGATGGAGCAAACCACTTTGAGATTTTTAGACGAATTGTTTTGCCACTCTCAGTGCCGGCAATAGCCTCCATCGCAATCTTTCAATTCCTTTGGATTTGGAATGACTTACTGGTTGCTCTGGTCTTTGCGGGCGGAACTGACGATGTTGCACCTTTGACGCTTCACCTAGCCAACCTAGGTGGCTCATTGGGTTCTGCATGGGAGAACGTCGCACCAGCAGCGCTGGTTTCCATCATCATTCCGTTGACCGTCTTCTTCTCTCTACAGCGCTACTTCGTCCGCGGACTCCTTGCAGGTTCGGTCAAGTCGTAATTCCGGCTTAGACGTTCTTTCCGTTCTGCTTAATAACGTCCGCATACCAATAACCAGAATCCTTAATGGTGCGCTTCTGTGTATCGAAATCAACATGCACGATTCCAAAACGCTTTGCGTAACCAAGTGCCCATTCGAAGTTATCCATGAGTGACCACTCGTAATAACCCTTCACAGGTGAGCCCTGTGCAATGGCATCAGCCACAGCGCTCAGGTGTGTCTTCAAGTAATCGATACGGCGTTGATCGTGGCACTTACCGTCTTCACTAATTCCTTCATCATATGCAACACCGTTTTCAGTGATGTAGAGATCAGGAAGTGCGCTTGCATACTCTTTATGCCAACGCACAAGGAGCTTTGTTAAACCTGATGGAGTCAGCGGCCAACCCATATCTGTAAGCGGCCCAGGGGCTGTCTCATCGATATCAAGGCCAAAGAGCCCTGCAATGGAATGCCATTGATTGCCACCACCAAGGGAGGGGTGGATGAAGTTATCGAAGTAGTAGTTAATACCGATGAAGTCATTTTTAATTGTTGCTGACTCTAGATCGCCTGGCTTAATCACTGATGCAAGTTCATCACCGTAGGTATCGAGCAAGATCTGTGGGTAGCTACCTTTCATAAAGGCATCCATCCAGAATCTATTTTGGTGGGCATCTGCAATATCGAGTGCGTGCTTTTGAATAGGTTCACTCGGATCATCGGCAATACTGTTTGCTTGATTGAGCACAGGACCTGTCAAGATATCGCTACGCACAGCGCGCATCGCCTTGGTGGAAGCAACGTGAGCTAAGACTGTGTGGTGGGCTGCTGCAAATGCTGCCTTGCGATCTTTCACACCAGGTGCGTGTATTCCAATACCGTATCCGAGCCAAGAAACTACCCACGGTTCATTAATCGGTGTCCACTTCTTCACGCGATCACCAAAGTGTTCAACCACAGCCGTTGAGTAATCAGCAAATGACTTTACGATGTCGCGGTTGGTCCAACCACCTTTATCTTCGAGTGCTTGTGGTAAATCCCAGTGATACAAAGTAGCGAGTGGTTCAATGCCAGCTTCAAGAAGTGCGTTGATAAGGCGGTCATAGAAAGCAAAGCCGCGTTCTTCGCGCACACCATCGCCGTTTGGGAACATGCGAGGCCATGCAAATGAGAATCTGTATGACTTAAGACCAAGCTCTTTCATCAGCGCAATATCTTCGAGATAGCGGTGGTAGTGATCATTTGCCACATCTCCCGTATCGCCATTGGCCACCTTGCCTGGGGTCTTTGAGAATGTGTCCCAGATTGATGGGCCACGGCCATCGATATTGGCAGCTCCCTCAATCTGATAACTGGAGGTCGCAGCGCCCCAGATGAAGTCCTGTGGAAAGTTGGCCATGAGGTGAGCGTACTTAGTTGTGATTGTTTTGACTGTAATAAATATGTATAGATTTGCTTAAAGGGACCCCTTTGACCCTAAACTTCCCTCATCTTCGCGCCCCTCCCTCAAATAGGGGGCGCCCTGACTCTCCAATGGAGGAGACAACATGAGTGCTTCTTATGCACTATCGACAGTTCAAGTAACTGGTGCCAATCTCAACATCACCTATGTGGTCCTAGCAGTCGCACTCGGCGCGCTCGCAATCGCCTTCGCCCTTCGCCAGCAAGTCCTTGCGGCAAGTGAAGGAACTGCAAAGATGCAAGAGATTGCAGAAGCTGTCCAAGAAGGAGCAGCGGCATACCTTGCCCGCCAGTTCCGCACACTCTCCTACTTCGTAGGAATCGTCTTCTTCTTACTTCTAGCTCTTCCTGCCGACACACTCTCACTTCGCATCGGCCGCTCCATCTTCTTCCTCCTCGGTGCAGGTTTCTCTGCCCTGGTTGGTTATAACGGCATGTGGCTTGCAGTTCGCGCAAATGTTCGTGTTGCAGAAGCTGCTCGCCAGAAAGATGGCGCAAAGGCTGTTCAGATCGCTTTCCGCACAGGCGGCGTCGTTGGTATGACAACTGTGGGTCTAGGCCTCGTTGGTGCTTCAACTGTAGTTATTTTATTCCGCGAGAACGCACCCGTTGTTCTTGAAGGATTTGGTTTTGGCGCAGCCATGCTTGCGATGTTTATGCGCGTCGGCGGTGGAATCTTCACAAAGGCAGCAGATGTTGGAGCAGACCTCGTCGGTAAGGTTGAGAAAGGTATTCCTGAAGATGACCCACGAAATCCTGCAACGATTGCAGATAACGTAGGAGATAACGTCGGTGACTGCGCTGGAATGGCAGCAGATCTCTTTGAATCCTATGCAGTCACTCTTGTTGCAGCTCTCATTCTTGGTAAGGCTGCCTTTGGTAATGAAGGCCTTATCTATCCACTGATCGTTCCGGCAATCGGAATCATCACAGCGGTTATCGGTATCTTTGCAACACGCTTGCGCTCAACCGATAAGTCAGCGATGAGCGCAATTAACCGCTCATTCTTTATGTCAGCAATTATCTCAGCAGGCCTCACAGGCCTTGCAACATTTACCTACCTTCCAGGAAAGTTTAACTTGCTCACCAACTACTCACCTACAGTTCTTGAAGATGCAGGAAACATCAACCCACGTGTTCTGGCCTTTGGCGCAGTCATCATCGGAATCGTATTAGCTGCAGCTATCCAGGTACTGACAGGCTTCTTTACAGAGACAGGCAAGCGCCCAGTCAACGATGTTGCAGCATCGTCACAAACAGGGGCTGCGACAGTGATTTTGGCTGGTATCTCAGTTGGTTTTGAATCAGCTGTGTATTCAGCACTTCTTATTGCAGCAGCAGTATTTGGCGCCTTCTTACTCGGCGGCGGATCTGTTGTCCTCTCACTCTTTGCAATAGCCCTTGCTGGAACAGGTCTCCTTACAACAGTAGGTGTGATCGTTGCGATGGATACATTCGGCCCAATCTCAGATAACGCTCAAGGCATTGCAGAGATGTCAGGAGATGTTAAGGGTGAAGGCGCACAGATACTTACTTCACTTGATGCAGTGGGTAATACAACAAAGGCGATTACTAAGGGCATTGCAATCGCTACAGCTGTACTTGCAGCAACTGCGCTGTTCGGTGCATTTACCGATGCAATCAAGGAAGCAGTAATTAAGGCAGTGGGCGAGGGCACAACTGTGGCTCTTGAATACCAAGGCATCTTAGATATCGCGTCCCCTCGCAACCTTGTTGGTCTGATTATTGGAGCAGCCGTTGTATTCCTCTTCTCAGGTCTTGCAGTTAACGCAGTCTCTCGTGCAGCTGGTGCAGTTGTTGTTGAAGTGCGTAATCAGTTTAAGTTGCACCCAGGAATCATGAAGGGCACAGAAAAGCCTGAATACGGTCGCGTTGTCGATATCTGTACTCGTGATTCACTTCGTGAACTTGTAACTCCAGGGTTACTTGCAGTGATGGCACCAATAGCTGTGGGCTTTGGCCTTGGCGTTGGCGCACTTGGTGCA
>Ga0209191_1000958_pt1 | contig 20032 bp, 16 predicted proteins | sample S_130626_EF_Meta_FD_187320 | JGI IMG/M metagenome (GOLD analysis project Ga0209191, IMG submission 187320) | Freshwater microbial communities from Lake Simoncouche, Canada to study carbon cycling - S_130626_EF_MetaG (SPAdes) (version 2) | ecosystem: Environmental > Aquatic > Freshwater > Lake ...
CGTATGCAACAATTACAAGTAATGCTGGATTACAATTTGGTACAGGCGATTTTACTATTGATTTTTGGTTTAGACCAGACTCTGTAGGAGTTAATCAAACACTAGTTGATATGAGAAATACCGCGTCTGATTCAGCTGTACTTTTAGGTATAAATGGATCAAATAATCTTTACTTGTACGTAAACGGATCAACAAGAATTACCGGTACAGATAGCGTATCTTCTGAAACATGGTACCATTTAGAATTATCAAAATCTTCAGGATTTACTGAATTATTTTTAAATGGCCAAAGTCAAGGTACTTGGACAGACGGAACAACTTATGCGTTACGCCCATTAAAAATTGGTGCGGATTATAATGGCGCCGGTGACGGTTTCCTTGGATACGTTGACGAATTTAGAGTATCAAAAGGTACTGCTCGACATACATCTGGATTTACAGTTGCAACATCACCATATACAAATGATTCATTTACAACTGCATTGTTGCATTTTAATGAATCGCCTGGATCATCATCTTTTGCAGATGACATTGGCGGCTATTCTTCTGGCAATCAATTTGTAATAAGAGGAACTGAATTAGGCGGCGCAACTCCTGCAAATGATTTAACTATTACAGTATTAACTGTTACAGCAGAACGTAAAATTGATACTATTTCAGCAAGCGGCACTGCATTAGATGACGATGTATATGCAACGTTATCTGGAACACTATTAACTGGCGGCGGCTCTGGATTAACACTAAACGTAAGCACCAGCGGCACTTCGTATATTACTGTTACAACTAGTTCCCTTGGATTGGGGTATGTTGCAGGTGATAAAGTTAAAGTTGTGGGAACATTATTATCTGGCACTAGTCCAGCAAACGATTTAACTATTTTAATATCTACAGTAGGTGCTAGCGGAGCAGTTGGACTTTTCTCAGTATTATCTGGAACTGCACGAGCCAGCTCGGCAGCTTATAACGCACTTGTACCAACAAATACAGTATCAAAAGGAGCTGGATTAGCGGCAACAATTGGTAAAGGTGGCGGATCTTACACATTTAACGCTGTTGAAAGCGGCGGCGACAATTATGTAGTTGGTAATAGATTAAAAGTATTAGGCAACGCATTAGGTGGTGCTATCATAACACACGACATGATTATTACCGTTACTGAAATAGACACTAGCGGATCAGTAGTTAGCGCCACGGTAACAGGAACTAGTTCTGGCGGACAAGCGATATCATTCTACTCAACAGTAGTAATTTCAGAACCAACAATTGCTGCATTAACAACATTAACTCCAATTACATTTGCGGCAATTGCTGTTATCCAAGTTAGCTTTTTACAAAATCATGGACTCGTCCCTGGCGCTGGTATTTTAGTTAATATTACATCAGCAGCACTAAATCAAAACTTAGCAGCCGGACCATTCTATGTTGAACAAGTGCCAACCCCAACATTGATTAGGTATACTGCAAGAGCTCAAGGTAATATTAACGTTACTGGTTTAACTGGCATCATCTATACTAGATCAGATACATTCTTCTCACACAGACCATATGACGGCGGCGTGCAATTAGGTACAGGCGGCCCGCAACACGGTGCTCATGCAATTCGTATGAGCAAGAACTATATTCGTTATCAGTCTGGTAAAGGCTTAATGTATACAACTGGTGCATTATTTGCTCCAAGTTATGACTTGTTGTTGGCAACATCAAATGGTTTAGCTGTAGGTAGCACAATTACATTTACCACAGACGATGTAGATCACGGATTACAAATTGGTGCAGACGTTAGAATTATTGGTGTTGAAACAAGTGGTTACAATAACGACTATGTTGTTTCATCTATTATAAGTGAACGTGTGTTTACAGTAATTTCAACTCAACAGTTAGGTGCAACAACTGCCACATTAACAAGTCAAGCACAAATTTCATTATATAGATGGAGTGGTGCTACTGTACGTGCTGGTTGTTTTGACGATCAAAACGGTATGTTCTGGCAATATAACGGACAGAGATTGGCTGTAGGTGTACGCTCATCAACATTCCAAATTGCCGGTAGTGTGAGTGCAACACCCAACAGCAACTTAATCACTGGTACAAATACACGTTTCCGTGATCAATTAAAAGCAGGTGATAGAATTGTTATTAAGGGTATGACACATACTGTAACAAGTGTGCCAAATCAAACAACTTTATATATGAACCCAGACTATCGTGGCGCCAATGCTGGTAATAAGATTAAACTATGTCGTGTTCAAGATAGGTTATTTTATCAAGAAGATTGGAATAGAGACTCTGGTGATGGTACTGGACCAAGCGGATACAACATTGACATTACAAAGATGCAGATGATTGGTATCCAGTACACATGGTATGGTGCTGGTTTTATTGACTATATGCTACGTGGACGTGAAGGTAACTTCTTATTTGTACATAGAGTTCGTAATAACAACGTAAACACAGAAGCATATATGCGTTCTGCTAACTTGCCAGTGCGTTATGAAGTTGTTAATGACGGTGCCCTTAACGCATTAAGAGCAGACATGACCACAAGCTCAACATCAATACTATTAGATAGTGCTGAAGATTTCCCAGATACAGGAGTAGTTTATATTGATAACGAGCTAATATCATACACTTCTAAAACAACTACAACCTTAGACGGTATTACACGTTCATCAGCATTAAGTAACTTCTCTGCTGGTGCAACAAGGACATATACTGGCGGAGATGCAGCAGCACATAGTGACGGCACTGGTGTTATTCTTGTAAGTAACAAAACAAGTCCAGTTATTAGTCACTGGGGTAGTGCTTACTTAACAGACGGTGGATTTGATACTGACCGTGGTTATTTGTTTAACTACCAAGCTACTTCGTTTATTGCCACCACAGCACGTAAGACAGCTTTCTTAATTCGACTAGCACCTAGTGTATCAAACGCTATTGTTGGTGATTTGGGAGATAGAGAACTAATTAACAGAGCGCAGTTGCTACTACAGGGTATTGAAGTTACTGCGGGTACTGGTACTGCTTCTGGTATTGTTCTTGAAGGGGTGTTAAATCCAAGTAACTATCCAGTTGATCCAGCAAACATTGACTGGCGTTCACTACAAAACCCATCAGCTGGTGGTCAACCATCGTTTACACAAGTGGCGTTGGGAACTTCTGTAACATGGAATAACTTGTTTACAGTATCATTTGAAGCAGCAACACAAACGTATTCTGTAGGTAACGGTTTTTACTATGCAGAATTTGTAGCAACAGACACAGCAAACGTTCGAGTTGGTATGGTTGTAACAAGCCCAACAGCGGGTATTCAAGCAGTTATTCCAGGCGGTACAACAGTATCGTATATTAGTGGCGTGTTTAACAGAAGTGGTACAAACTATGTAACAATTTATTTTAACAAAAACTTTACTGGAAATATTGCAACTGGGTCAACTATCGCATTCAGCTCTATTGCTGCGTTCGCTGCTCCTGGTGAAACTATTTTCTCATTTGTTGGATTGCCAAATAATCAAACATCGTTGAACTTGGGACAGTTGAAAGAAATTACTAATACTGCTATTGGCGGTAGGGGTGTATATCCAAACGGTCCAGACGTATTGGCCATTAACTGTTACTTGACTGGTGGAAACCAGCAAGAAGTTTCAATTGTGTTGCGTTGGTCAGAAGCGCAAGCGTAATACGCAACCACAAAAAAACGCTGCCTGAGCAGCGTTTTTTAATGACTAAAATTCACATTAAATCAATTACATCAAAAACAGTTTGCAGTTTGGTGCGCATGGTTTTATTGCCAAAACTGCTGCGTAATGCTTGGTGTAGGGGTTTGGGAGATCCGTCAATAGTACTCCAACACCATCCTTCATGTTCTTCGCTAAGTTTAGGTATAAATTCTTCTTCTACAACACATAGATAAGTGTGAAAATTAAAGACACTGTCGTTGCTAACAAATGTTTCTAACGGCATTGTTTTAATTATAGATGGAGGCTCGCCAATTTCTTCTTGGATTTCACGCTGTAGACCTTGCCAAGCACTTTCGCCTTGGTCATTAGTGCCACCAACCAAGCCCCATGTGCCCGCATGTTTTCCATGGGATTTTTGTAGTAATAAAATTCTACCTGTTTGCTTGGCATAAAATACCGCCCCGCTACAGACAATTTTATCTTTTATAGTTCTAGTCTCCATGTACCCCTCGCATATTCGCCCTCAAAGCTCTTGCCCCATTGGACTCCGTTCCACTTGTATTGAACGTTAGTATATATGTTAGTTAGGTATATGATCTGGTCCATTGTGGCGCCAGCATCCATTACCACACTCCACTTGTTGCCATCCCACTCAATGATGTCATTGGTGTTGGCAATGAAGTCGCTGTTGTCATCATTCTTCCAAGCATCAGGCCCGTCTTCATTCAAGTACAGTTCGTATGTGATTACATCATCAATTGCAACAGTGGTATCCAAACGCAACACCAGCATATCAGCAATATTAGACCCAGTAGCACTGACTTCGATATCATTTACAAATACTTTATAATCAACAACTTTATTATAGTCTGTATTAGTGTCTAATCGGTTGCTGCGGTTTTCAGCAATTAATGTTTCTCTTATGCCGCCACCAATGTTATTAATAATCAAGTATCGTGTACCAACAGTTGGCGCATCTAAACCAGCACCTGGACCACTTTTTTCTGGATCAACAATGGCATCAAATGTTCCTGGACTGCTAGGCCTACTAACTGACGCAATATCAGTATTGGTTGGGAATGTGTCTGGATCCCAGCTAATTGTTAAAATACTCTCATCAATGGGATTAAGAGCTGATGTGCCGCTGACCTCAGTCCCACTCTCTTGTATTAAAAATAGTCTGCTTACTCCTGGTCTAAATTGCCCAGGATACGGGTCTAAAATAGTTCTCCAGTTAATACTGTTACCCATTTTAACACTGACATATAACGAATTGTTGTTAGCATAGGTAACGTTTTCGCTTGGATCTAAAATTCTAGCGTTTCCGCCGTGTACAGTTATACCAAAGTTCTCAATGCTGGTTTTTGCTTTATCTAATATATCACTAAAGTTAGGACCTGCCTCAACAGTGTCTACGCCCAATCCCTCAATATATCCATTGCCAGCAGTAGTCCCGCCCTTGTAAATACCCATTACAATATTGGTAACAACCCCAAGTGTTTTAACTTTACTAGGTGGACTGATCCAGATTGGCATATCAAATGTCAATGTGGCAACATCAATATTACTTTCTGCACCAACTGGAACTTGTCTATTACTAAAAGTCATGTTGGTCAAATTGACTACACTTAAACTGGTCCAGTCTAAATAATTGTCAGTTGTTTGTATTTCTAAACTTGGGTTAAACAACATCATAATTTGTTCTAATATCTGCAACTTTTGTTCAGTACTTGTACTCCAAATATCTGCCTTAACTGTAAGTTTATATGGTGTTGGCATCAAACGTTCTACAGTATAGTTTTTACCCTGTGTACTAGTATACGCACCGTCTTCAACATCTCTTTCTCGAATGTGTACTTTACCCACGTGAGTTGCATCTGCCAATCTTTCTCGGTCCATTTGTAAATCAGTAATATAAACAGCAATACGCGGAGCACTGTTAATTTTATTTTCACTGTTTTGACGATTAATGTTGGCTACTTGTCTATCGCTATCACCGTACATAACAGGCACTTGTTTAAGTGTGCCGTCACCATATTTTACCACAAAGTTGCTTAACAAACGGATTGTTTGCAATAAGTAACGTCTTATCTGACCATCATAAAAGAACTGAATAATAGTTCAACGGCGTTAAACCGAAGCCTCCAGCCAAACACGCTTTCCGTCTATTAACTTCCATGTTTTTCCTCTACAATGTGTTGATTCTATGTGCGTGAATTTATAGATATGCATTATAAATCTGCCTTAGGTTTTAGAGCTTTACTCAATGCTTGACGCTCTACAATAACTTCTCCACCAATTTCTGCACTAGCAGTATTGTTGATGAAACTAGTTTTAAGTGTTTGTTTAGTATCAGTGTTTGACATGGTCATACGTACTGCATCTTCAGTTTTTACCCAACGTGTTCCATCATATCTAAACAATCTATTAGGCATAAAGTCAGTACGCAAGTAATAATCATTTAAATGTGCGCTTGCCGGGAAATTTATCCCATGGCCAAAATCAACACCGTTTGGAGGGACACCGTCGCCTAATAAGTAGCCAACATAGCCACTACGTATAGCACGTCCGTGTATAGCACTAGCATCTGTTCCACCAAGTGTACTTCCAACAAAACTTGCATCAATAGTTGTTTGATCCGCAGTTTGTAGCACTGGCTTGCCAGTGTTTGGATCAATAGCAAGAGTAAAGAATTGTTGTGTTTGATACCCACTTAACGGAGCATCTGCTTCAGCTTGTGCTAACAATGCATTATTAATTTCAATTTCTTTAGCGTTAGTACTTAGAATATCTCTCAATGTTTGTGATGACGGATCTCCGTTTGCATCTGTTGCAGGCTTATCTAAGATGTCAGCAAACTGTTGAGCATCCGTAATTTTTTTAAGTTTAACTCTGTATAAATGCGGCCACCAAGTAATACTGAATCCCTCACTTGCCCGACTTACATCTTCAATGACAAAGTAGCGAGGTAACGAAAGTGTGTATTCATTAAGTGCAAAATCATCACGTAAGTGAGGTAATTCTAATACGTCACCGCTGAGCGGCTTACGCCCTACAGTTTTAATCCAGTCGTTAATATGAACAGTCATAAAAACTGTATCGTTGTCTATAAACAATCCAAACTGACTTAAATTGAAATCTAAATTCTGTACATTATAAATGCCTCGAACTTTATAAATGCTAGGGTCATATTTTCTATCCCTATTCTCTAGTAATAAAAGATCCTGAATATTAGTTTCTTTTAGCACATCATAGTGTGGCTGATCAGCAGTAGCATTTTCTTGGCTAGTGTTAACACCTATGTATTTGTGGAGGTATAAGTCAGTACCGCCAATTTGGAACATCTCCCCAATTTGGCGATCTATGAACTTATAATCGTTCCCTTTCTCTGGTTTATATAAACTTAGTCTTGGCATAGTAGTATATTTATCGACAGCTAAATATACACGGAGATCTAATAATGTCAAATCCAAGTACAAATTTAGCTGAAAGAGAAAAAGTTTATGACTACTGTCGCACTATGTTGGGCGACGGAATGGTTGATGTTGAGCTTGATCCAAAGCATTATGAAACCGCATTAAACCGCGCTCTAGCACGATATCGTCAGCGTAGCAGTGGTGCTGTAGAAGAATCTTACTATTTTTTAGAACTAAAACAAGACATTAACGATTATAGACTGCCAGACGAAATTGTGGAAGTTCGTAGTATTTTCCGTAGAACAGTTGGCAGTAGAACAGCTGGCGGCAGCGGCGGAACACAGTTTGAACCGTTCAATTTAGCCTATACAAATACCTACTTGTTAAACAGTACTATGTTGGGCGGGATTGCAACATACGATATGTTTGCTCAATATCAAGAAATGGTAGGTCGTATGTTTGGCGCATATATTGAATTTCAGTGGATTCCCACTAGTCACACATTGAGAATTTTACAGCGACCTTTTAGTGAAGGTGAACAAGTAATGATTCGTGGATACAATTACAGACCTGACTATATACTGTTACAAGATATCTATGCTGGTCAATGGTTTAAAGATTATGCTCTAGCTAACTGTAAAATTATGCTAGGCGAAGCACGTGGCAAATTCAGTCAAATTGCTGGACCTGGCGGTGCAGGCGGCCTCAACGGAGCAGACATGAAATCTGCTGGTAAAGAAGAACTTGAAAAGTTAGATAAAGAAATTGAACTTTATATTTCTGGCGGCACAGGCTATACATTGGTAATTGGATAATATGAAAATTTTGGATATCATTTCTGAATCAAGTGAAAAGAAGGTCACTAAAAGACAATCTCAATCAACTACAGGCTTAAACACCTATGGAGATTCAGAGCATATGAGTGGTGATTATACTGCTTATAGATTAGGCATGGCTGTTGCCGGAGCCAACGGCAAAGACCCGTTACCAACAGAAATGAAGGCAAAAAGCTGGATTGGTAAGAAAAAGTCCACACATCCATATACCAAAGAAGAACAGGACATGCTCAAACAAGCATACAAAGCTGTTGGTGCCGAGTATACAGATCTAAACCATGGCGACATGGAAAGTAAAGAATTGGACGATACTAATAAAGTTAGCCCAGTTCCAGCTCGTAAAAAGAACAAATACGGCATATAAACTCTTGACACTACGTTAATATTCATATAAAATTGTGATATCTTTAGGAGATTACAATGATTATTGGTATATGCGGTTTTATTGGTTCAGGCAAAGACACTGTTGCGGACTATCTAACAAACTTCCACGAATTTAGACGAGAATCGTTTGCCAGCACTCTTAAAGATGCAGTGGCACATGTGTTTGGTTGGGACAGAACCATGCTGGAAGGTCGCACCAAAGAAGCTCGAGAATGGCGTGAACAAGTGGATCCTTGGTGGGCAACTAGATTAGATATGCCCAGCCTTACTCCTAGATGGGTTTTACAGTATTGGGGCACAGAAGTTTGCCGCAAAGCATTCCATGATGATATTTGGATTGCCAGTCTAGAGAACAAACTTAGAACTAGTCGTGACCACGTGGTCATCAGTGACTGTAGATTCCCCAACGAAATCAAATCAATTAAAGATGCTGGTGGTATAATTGCTTGGGTACAGCGAGGTGAACTCCCAGACTGGTATCAAACAGCATTTGATGCAAACGCTGGATCAAATGTTGCCATGAACGATCTTAAAATGAAAAAGATTCATGCAAGCGAAACCGCTTGGATTGGTACTAATTTTGATATTATTTTAGATAATAACGGAACAATTGACAGTTTATACCATCAAGTAAAGCAAGTAATTACAAGTCCGGAACAAGATCGCCCTGTCGCCACTGAACTCCCTCTTTATGTAGGACTCTCTGACAATTTGCACATATCGTCTTGAGATTGCTAGGACGACTGTTATTTAAATTGCCATCTATATGAAACACATTGAACTGTTCTTTGTGCTTGCCCTTAAACCCGCACTTTTCACAACTGTCTTTCTGACGATATCCATCTAAGTACCATTTAGGAAATCCGTGTGCTACACCGCCATGGCGTAGGCATGCTTCACACTTACTTCTATAATAAGTGCGACCATCTTTTTTATAATTGATTGCTGCGGGTCTAAAACCGCATAAACACATTGGTCTTGCCATAAAGTATTTATTCCGCACCTTTTTGGCACCTTTTCTGGGCTTGTTTGCGTTATGTTTTCTCCAATTAACACTAAATACTTTAGAAGAAGAATCTTAGGAGACACCATACAATGGCAACACTATCATCACCCGGCGTAAGCGTAACAGTTATCGATGAAAGCTTTTATACCCCGGCCGCTCCAGGTACAGTACCTCTAATTATTGTAGCGACGGCAGCAAATAAGCAAAACGGAGCAGGCACAGGAATTGCTCCAGGTACACTGGCAACTAACGTTGGAAAGACATATTTAATTACTAGCCAGAAGGATCTTGTAGATACTTTTGGTGATCCAGTATTTAAAACGGACGCATCAAACAACCCAATCCATGCTGGCGAGCAAAATGAATACGGATTGCAAGCGGCTTATAGCTTATTAGGCGTAAGCAACAGGGCATACGTTGTACGTGCTGGAATTGACCTAGCGTCAATTAACGCATTAGCAAGTGCGCCAGCAGCTGACCCTTCAAACGGTACATACTGGTTAGACACAAACACTACATCGTTTGGTATTTTTGAATGGAACGGTACTACTAAGACTCCAACAAATTTAACTGGTCAGACATTTACCAAGAAGAATCCACTCGTAATTACCGACACAACAAAGGTTGTGGATTACGCTGGTAGCGACTATGCTCCTAAGACAAGTATTGGCGCAATTGGTGATTATGCAGTTGTTTGTTTATCTGACTTAACTACAGATTACGCTTCCCCAGACAAAGTTTATTATAAAAACCGTGCTGGTCAATGGGTACAAGTTGGTAGCAATGACTGGACAAGTTCATGGCCAACAGTGCAAGGCACCGTTGCAAGTCCAACAATTGTTAACGGCACAATATTTACAATTAACGGAATTTCTGTTACAGCAAACGCAACCACAGTTACAGCATTAGCAGCTAGGATCAATACTGGCCCAACAGCTTCTTTACTGGCAGCTCAGGGCATTACAGCAGGCGTTAGTGCAGCTGGTAGGTTAGAAATTTATTCCAATGGTGCAAGTGGCGCAAACAGCGAAGATAGTACAGCTTCAAATGCTGTTGTAATTGCTAGCGGCACAATGAACGTATCAACAGTATTAGGTATTACCCCTGGAACTTTTTATGCTCCAAGATTGGCTATACAGCCACACACAAGCATTCCAAACTTTAAAACATCAAATACTGCCCCACGCCCAACAGGTTCTGTATGGATCAAGACAACTGAGCCAAACAGCGGTGCTAAGATTTCTGTTAAGCGTTATAATTCAGCAACAGATGCATTTGCAGCAGTCCCAGCTCCACTTTATGCAGACGGCACAGCAGCAATTTATGGCTTAGATCGCACAGGCGGCGGCAGTAATTTAGCAGCTGGATCATTGTTTGTTAAAACAAACGAACAAGAAGATAGAGGTGCTGACGATACACCACGTGTAGCTGACTTTAGAATCTTTAGACGTTCAGCAGTTGGTACAACAATTATTAAATCAGCAAAAATTGCAGCACAATTTACTTCTGGAACAAACACTTTTTCAATCGCAGAAAGTGTCGTTGGCAGTGCTACACTAGCAACTGCTATAACTGTAACTTGTTCTTCAGCTACTGGAAACGCATTAACAGGCGGTTTATCTGATGCAGACAAAGTTGCTGGAGCAATTAACTCGGCAGGATTTGCTAATATTGTTGCTGAAGTAGATAGTTTAAATCGAATTGTTATTAGTCACACTAAAGGTGGTGAGTTCCGCTTAACTGACGGTACTGCAACTCCTTTGAGTAAAGTATTTTCAGTAACAGGTACTGCGGCAACAACCAATTTATACGCATCACCAACTGGCGATGTTACATCAGATTACGTTGCTACACTATGGGAACCGTTGCGTTTTACAGCAGGCGGGACAGCACCAACTTCACTAACAGCAAACGGTACTTTATGGTACAACAGTATTGTTGACGAAGTAGACATTATGATCCACAACGGAACTACTTGGGTTGGTTACAAGGATGTATCAAATCCGTTAGTAGTTGATTTGGGCGCCGGAATTAAAGCAACAGATGTGAATGGTCCAATTGTTGCAGCCACTGAGCCAATAACACAAAGCGACGGAGAAACAGCTCTTGCTAACGGTGATTTATGGATTGACACAAGCGATGTAGAAAATTATCCACAAGTTTACAAGTTTAACGGAATATCGTTAAAATGGGAATTGGTTGATAGTTCCGATCAAAGTACTGAAAATGGTATTTTATTTGGTGACGCACGTTACAACACAGCAGGTGCAAACAGCGATGAGCCAGGTCTGATTGCCGACCTATTAGAAAGCAATTTCTTAGACTTTGATGCTCCAGATCCAGCACTATACCCACAAGGTATGTTGTTATGGAACTTACGTCGTTCAGGATTTAACGTTAAGCGTTATGCACGTAATTATGTTGACGTGACTGCAATAAACACTCGTGTTAACGGCGCAGTAGGAGAAACACAAGCTGCTTACTATCCAAATCGTTGGGTAAGTGAAGCTGGCAACCAAGAAAATGGTGCTGGTACATTTGGGCGCAAAGCACAACGTAAAGTTGTGGTACAAGCGTTACAGGCACTTGTTAACAGCAACCAAGAGATCCGTGAAGAAGAGCAAAGAGTGTTTAACTTGATTGCTTGCCCAGGATACCCTGAGTTGATTGGTGAAATGATTACACTAAACTACGACCGTGGATTGACAGCATTTGTTGTTGGCGATACACCAGCTCGCTTAACAAGTGACGCAACAAGTTTAAGCAACTGGGGCAATAACGCAGCACTAGCATTAGAAGACAATGATTTGGGCGCAGCAAGCTTCGACGAATACATGGCTATGTTTTATCCATGGGGTTACACCAGTGACAACTTTGGTAACAACGTAGTTGTCCCACCAAGTCACATGATGTTACGTACTATTGCACTAAGCGACAACGTTTCTTATCCATGGTTTGCACCAGCAGGTACACGTCGTGGTGGTATTACTAATGCATCAGCAGTTGGATATATCAGCTCAGAAGGCGAATTTACAGCAGTTGCATTAAACAACGGACAACGTGATACATTGTATGATGTTAAAGTTAACCCAATTACATTCTTAACAGGTGTAGGTCTTGTAAACTACGGTCAGAAGACTCGTGCTAGAAATGCTAGCGCATTAGACAGAATTAACGTAGCACGTCTAGTAATTTACTTACGTAGACAGCTAAGTGTTCTAGCTAAGCCATACATTTTTGAACCAAACGATAAAATTACTCGTGACGAAATCAAAGGTGCTGTGGAAAGTTTAATGCTAGAACTATTAGGTCAACGAGCACTATATGACTACATTGTTGTTTGTGACGAAAGTAACAATACACCAAGTAGAATTGATAGAAACGAATTGTATGTTGATGTGGCCATTGAACCGGTCAAAGCAGTTGAGTTCATCTACATTCCATTACGCCTAAAGAATACTGGCGAAATAGCTGGTCTATAAGATGATAAATATCAATAACGGAGCATATTAAATATGGCAATCGCAACATTATCAAAATTCACAGTGCCGCTAGCATCAGATGCTAGCGCATCAGCACAAGGCTTGTTGATGCCAAAGCTCAAATATCGCTTTAGAGTGATGTTTGAAAACTTTGGTGTTAGTACACCAACAACAGAACTTACCAAGCAAGTACAAAGTGCTGCTCGTCCTAACCTGGCATTTGCTAACCAGACCATTGAGATCTATAACAGTAAAATCAACTTTGCAGGTAAGCCAACATGGCAAACCATGTCAATTGTTTTACGTGACGATGTTACTGGTTCAGTAAGCAAGCTAGTAGGCGAACAACTACAGAAACAATTTGACTTCTTTGAACAAGCTTCAGCAGCTTCTGGCGTAGACTACAAGTTCACACTACGTATTGAAATGTTAGATGGCGGAAATGGCGCTAACACCCCAACAGTATTAGAAACTTGGGAATGTTATGGTTGTTATGTAACCGCAGCCAACTATCAAAACTTAGCATACGGTGAACAAGGTCCGTCAACTATTGATATTACAATTCAACCAGATAACTGTATCCAAAGCCCACAAGGCACAGGTGTTGGTACAGCAATTGGCCGTACTGTAAATACTTTAACAACTGGCGCAGGCCGTTAATAAAAAGGCTGGCAACAGCCTTTTTTATTGACTAAAAGTTATATACGCATTTAATTGTAATCAATAAATATATGTATGGCAAGTAAAAACAACGGCTTCTTAGATCAGCTAGTAAATGGCATAACAAACCCCAAGGGTAATCTTGGCTCGTGGCAACACGCTAGCCGGACGTTTCAAGACGACTATTTCAGACTAGCTCCTAAGAGTAAATTCTTATATCATGTCTTCTTTGACATCAATACAAGTGCTTTAAAGTCACTTAACTTAAAATATCAACATCAAAATGAAATTGGTCTTTTAGTTAAGAGTGCTGACTTACCAAAATTTACACTAAAAACAGCAACCCTTAATCAGTACAACAGAAAAAAAGTTGTACAAATGGATCACGAGTTACAACCTTTAAATATTAAATTCCATGATGACCGCGCACACATCATTAATACAATGTGGCAAAATTATTATGCGTATTATTACTCAGACCCAAGTGCAGCAAAAACGCCTGGAGCATATAGTCGTACTGCAATGAAAAGTTCTAATTATATTAGAACAACATACGGTTTTGATAACGGTAGTTCAATTCCTTTTTTTAATAAAATTGTTTTATATCAGCTAAACAAACGAGAGTATGTAAGTTACACACTTATCAACCCGTTAATCACAACATTTTCTCACGACCAAGTACAAAGCAGCGATCAAGGATCTGCAGGCGCTGAAAACAATATGACTATTGCTTATGAAGCAGTGGCATACGATGTGGGGTCTATTAGAGGTGGAAAAGTTAAAGGTTTTGCAGTTGATCACTATGATAAAACCCCAAGCCCATTATCCGCAGCAGGTGGCGGCACATCAAGTATTTTTGGACCAGGCGGTGTTATAGATGGCGCTGCAGATGTATTAGATAGTTTAGCTAGTGGTGAAGCTTTTGAAAGTCCGGCTAACTTTTTATCAACTGCAATAACCGCAGTTAATACATATCAGAACACAAAAGGGTTAACTAATGCTGGCATTGCACAAGAAGGGAAAAACTTACTTATTGGCGGAACTATAGCGGTTGCCGCAGCAGGATTAAGCGGATTAAAAAATATAGTATTTCCATCTAGCACAGGCAATGGAAATACTACTCAAGCAAATCAAGTGGATTTTTAAAATATGGCCAGTAATTTACCTATTATAGAAACTGGATCTGATGTACGTGAAGTAAGAGATTTTTTTGATAAATTTTTCCTTCACCAGATAACTTTTCCCAGTAATCAAATTGACGCAGTATTGGGATTCTTTCTAAAACGTGGATTTGATGAAGAAGCAGCACGTAGTACAGGCATTGTACTGTTAAATCAAGCTAGACTTGATAGTGTTAGTGTATTTGAATTAATTGATACATTAAAAGGTCTAACCGACGTACAGTTAGCAAAGGTCGTCGCAGAAGTTTTAAATTCATACAGAGAACAAACAAGCACACTTGGCTATAAGGTAATGTCCATTGTTGATACTTACGAAAGCCGTAACATTGTTGTATGAGCCGATTTGCCCGCGGAAAGTTTGTACCCAAACACCCTGAAAAATATATAGGAAATAAAACTCCCACATACAGAAGTAGTTGGGAGTGGAGTTTTATGAATACATGCGATACACACCCATCAATTCAACGATGGGCAAGTGAAGCTATTAGTATCCCGTATCGTGATCCTCTGACAAATAGACAGACAATTTATATCCCTGATTTTTTTATACAATATGTAGATAAGACTGGAAAGATGTTTGTTGAGCTTATTGAAGTTAAACCGTCAAATCAAGCTACTTTAGAAAGTGTTGGCAAAAGCAAATATAATCAAGCTCAATTTGTTAAGAATCAAGCTAAATGGCAAGCAGCCCAAATTTGGTGTAAACGACAAGGTATTAAGTTTCGCGTACTAAGTGAAAAAGATCTATTCCACCAAGGCGGAGTTAAATAAGTACGTTATGACAAAGAAACTTGAAGAAATTTTAAACTTGCCTGAAAATAAGAAATTAGCTAATGAGGGCAAACCAACTAAACCGTCTGCTGAGCCTTTCTTACGAAGTATGGAAGAATTTGACAAAATTTCTGCCAGTTTGCCGCAAGTAAAAGGATTAGGAGACTTAGCTGATAACGAATTTGATGCGTTAGCTCAACGTGCTACAGATGCATACGATGACCTAATGGATTTGGGTATGAATGTAGAAGCACGTTATAGCAGTAGAATTTTTGAAGTAGCGGGCGGAATGCTAAAAAATGCAATAGATGCAAAAGCAGCAAAGATTGATAAGAAGCTGAAAATAATTGAGCTTCAGCTTAAGAAACAAAAATTAGATCAAGATGCCAATCCAGATGGAGCGGGATCAATTGATATTCCAGGTAACGGATATATTGTTACAGACCGCAATAGTCTACTGGAAAAATTAAAGAATATGAAATAAATATACTATTACTGGAAGCATAACAAATGTCAACATTTATCGATTACCTTGTAGAAAGCGTTAAAACATACGAGTTTAAAATTAAGATTGCTGGGAAACTAGACAACAGCATGGCAAAGTCTATTAAAGAAGCGTTATCAAAGTATGATTGCGCTAACGTAAGCAAAGGCAACAGATTACCTATTCAAGAAAGTCCATTAGATTTTCCAGCATTAAAAAATTCAGAAGTAACCATTTTTGAGGTATCTTGCCGTTATCCAGCTACTCCTCCTGTTATTGCAGAAGTACTAGCTAATGCATTAAAACTTAATAGAGGAAGCATCCTTGTTCGCACTATGCAAGAAGATGACAACTTTGAAGCAAACGCAGCCGCATTTGCAAAGATTGGAACATCGGGCGAAGCACTATTAAATAAACCTTACGAAGACAGTGAAAAACAAGTAAATCAATTGTCATTCTTAAAAGACTTAGCCAAAGTTAGTCACAGCGGCGAACAATACAAAGGTGTTAATGATCAGCTATTAGCTAAATCATCACCAGGGGAGTCTGCTCCTCAAAAGGACGACAAACTTGGAACAACAAGTCCTATTGGCTCTAAAGCAATGAAATTTGTTGATCCATTTAAAGGACAAAAGAAATGAATTTTCAAAATTTAATTAATAGAATTGGTGAGTTAGACAAGCCAGTTACACAACTAAAAGAGCAAGCAGAGTTTAAATTCTCTAATGATATGGATCTTAACGCAGTTAAGAAACTTTCTGGACTTAGCGAAAGTGAAGTAGCAGAATGTGGAATGAGTCCAATGAGCATGATAGGCGGAGCAAGCACACCACCAGTTACTATGAATGTTAGCCTTAATGCTAGTGGCACTGAAAACATCCGAGATTTAATGGACTTACTAAAAGGTGCTGATGGCGAAAGCAATGCAGTTGCCGGACCAGTTGGCGTTATTAGCGTTTCAGGCGGCGGCCATGCAGAACCAGATGATGACAATTTTGGTGGCCCAAGCGATGACGATGCAGATAATTTAGAACTTGAAGTTGATGAAGTGTTGGCCAACTCTCCTGATGAACAATATGGCACAGTTTCTGATATAACTGACGCTGGATCAAAGGACGGTTTTGGTGACAACGAGGCTGAAAAAGTTAATGGTGGCGGAAACCCTTACGATCAAGTATCAGAAGGTCTAATGGCACAATTACAAAATCTGTACACTGAAGTTAAAAACAGATAACACAGACATTATGTCTACTCAAAAGCGGCACTAGTGGCCGCTTTTTTTATGTAAATAAACACATGAGTAAAAGTTTAGATGGCGTCTTAACCAAAAAAGCGCATAAAAAAGACAAGTTTTCAGAAGCACAAGTTTCTGAGCTTTTGGCCTGTGCGGATCCTGAAAACGGATATACGTACTTTACAGAACACTTTTTTTATATTCAACATCCAACCAGAGGTAAACTGTTACTGGCGCCGTTTGAGTATCAAAAACGGTTATTACACGCATACCACAATCACAGATTTACTGTTAATATGTTGCCTAGACAGATGGGTAAAACTACAACGGCAGCTGCATATTTGTTATGGTACGCAATGTTTCATCCAGACCAAACCATTTTAATTGCAGCGCATAAGTATACTGGTTCACAAGAAATTATGCAACGTATACGTTATGCATACGAGTTATGTCCAGATCATATACGCAGTGGAGTAACAAACTATAACAAAGGGAGTATTGAATTTGACAACGGATCACGAATTGTTTCAGCTACTACTACTGGTAACACCGGTCGTGGTATGTCCATATCCTTACTATATTGTGATGAGTTTGCTTTCGTACAACCTAACATTGCTGAAGAATTTTGGACATCAATATCACCAACACTAGCAACTGGTGGTCGTGCAATTATTACAAGTACACCAAATAGTGACGAAGATACGTTTGCCACTATCTGGAAGGAAGCAAATAACAAATTTGATGAGTATGGTAACGAACAAGATTTGGGAATTAACGGATTCTTTCCTTATACTTGCAAGTGGGAAGAGCACCCCGATCGCGATGATGTGTGGGCCAAACAAGAGCAAGGTCGTATTGGGGAAGAAAGATTTCGTCGTGAGTATGGATGCGAATTCTTAATTTATGATGAAACTCTCATTAACAGTATTAAGTTAAGTGAGCTGGAAGGAAGAGAGCCATCGTTTAAGATGGGACAGACTCGCTGGTACACTAAACCAACTCCCGACAATATATACCTTGTTAGCTTAGATCCAAGTTTGGGTACAGGCGGAGACTTTGCTGCAATTGAAGTATTTGAATTACCTAGTTTTAAACAAGTTGCAGAATGGCATCATAATTTAACACCCATTCAAGGTCAAATCAAAATTCTCAAAGACATTTTAAAATACCTAGAAGATCAAATGGACGGCACAGCAAACAACATTTATTGGAGTATTGAAAATAATACTGTAGGTGAAGCTGGACTAGTATGCATCAAAGATCAAGGAGAAGAACAATTTTCAGGACTTATGATATCTGAACCAATGCGCAAAGGACACGTCCGAAAATTCCGCAAAGGGTTTAACACTACTCATGGAAGTAAAATTGCTGCCTGTGCTAGATTAAAGCACATTATTGAAACTAGTCAAATGCAGTTGAATTCTAAGAGTTTGATATCAGAATTGAAGAGCTTTATTGCTTCTGGTTTCAGCTTCAAAGCCAAAAGTGGTGATCACGACGATCTTGTTAGTGCATTGTTATTAATCGTGCGTATGAGCCAACTAGTAGCTGATTGGGATCCTAGGGTGTTTGAAACGTTGTCTGGAGTACATACAGAGGACGATTACGAAGCTCCTTTACCCATTTTTGTTTCCAGCAATTAACATAAATATTACTATGAATGCAAATTTTGAAAGAATCGCAAAAGACTTAGTTACCCAACTATCAACTAGATTTCCTAGCATGAGAAAGGACACTATTGACTCTAAACCTATCGATGGTAGAAACTTTAGGGATCAAGATACCCGTAAACTTAGCTTTGATTATACTGATGATCGCAACGGTGAAAAACTAACAAACGTTTCTATAAGTTTATCAGATGCAGACGAAAAGCCAGCAATGAGTGTTCTATGGAGTAAGAATCCGCGTGATGAATCGTGGATGGACTTCTTAGATGAACTAAGCGATTTTGCACAAACACACGGTTTAGATTTTGATTTACAAAATCCATCCCAAAGTAATTTAGATAAAAGAGATCCTATCGGAGAAGGAAGAATGACAGAATCAAGACTTTCTGGTACAAGTAAAACTAGTTACCAAGACATTGGTGAAGCTAAGATCATTGTTAGACATAGCTCACCAGTTAACTATAATGCTCCTAACGGTAGGACACAACACATTGACAGCATCTTTATTGAAAATGCTGCTGGTGAAAGATTTAAATATCCGTATAAACACTTGAATGGAGCTCGCGCACTAGCAGAGCACATCAAAAATGGCGGAACACCTTACGATGCAATTGGCTCACACATTACAGGTTTGTCAGAAGAACTAGCTGGTCTACGCAAGTTTAAAGGTTATGTAGGTCGTAATGCAGCACTGGGTGAAGCCATGGGAGACATTACCAGTAAAGTAATGGAACGTATTGAAGAAGTTAAGCGTGAGATCCATAGCTTACAACGTCCTGCATATTATTCACATTTTGCAGAAAACTTTCAAGCTCGTGATTCACAAAACATTCCAGAAGATGTTATGAATGATTGGATTGATCGTTTGACAATCCGTACGTTCAATGAAGAAATGAAATCAGTTTTCCCGTTCATTTACAACCTAGTTGGTGAAAGCAATTTACCAGTTAGAGAATTATCAGCAGATGATTTACTGGGTGAAGTAACAGATCAAGAGATAGAGAAATCTTTATCACAAGGGGGAGTAGATCCCACCCCTGAACAAATGCAAGACCCTGAATGGTTGGCAGCACATGGTTTGGAAGACCCAAGTCAGTATCAAGATCAATCTGCAGAAGCAGATGCATTTAACGATGCCTTAATACAAGCTGATCAACAAGGCAAAACAGTATTCACATTTAAAGGTAAAAACTACCTTGTTAAAAACGACATGTACGGCCAAGGCGGAACCAGT
>Ga0209191_1000959_pt1 | contig 20026 bp, 25 predicted proteins | sample S_130626_EF_Meta_FD_187320 | JGI IMG/M metagenome (GOLD analysis project Ga0209191, IMG submission 187320) | Freshwater microbial communities from Lake Simoncouche, Canada to study carbon cycling - S_130626_EF_MetaG (SPAdes) (version 2) | ecosystem: Environmental > Aquatic > Freshwater > Lake ...
AAGTCCATCCACACGTGGTAGGCTTCTTGAAACAGTTCAAAGGTGATCTGTACAACTTTGATCCTACGCAACATGACCGTGCCTTTGCTACTCCACGTACCTGGAGTTTTGTAAGCGACATGTTGGATGACGACATGCCAGACAGCGCCAACACAGACATGGTGGCAGGCTTGGTAGGTGAAGGCATGGCAATTAAGTTTATGGCACACCGCAAGCATGCCGCAGACTTGCCAGATCCAGCAGATGTATTAAGTGGCAAGGTTACCACTTTCAAAAGCAAAGAGGTAAGTGCCGCATACGCATTAGTTACCAGCTTGAGCTACGAACTTCGTACACGTTATGAAGATGGCAAAAGAAGCGGCAAGTTGGACGAATTCAACAAGAGTGCTGACAACTGGCTCAGCTTTATGATGAGTAACTTTGAACCAGAAATGGTTATCATGGGTGCTCATACTGTATTGAAGAATTATAAGGTTGTGTTTGATCGTAAGAAGATGACCAACTTCCCAGAGTTCTTCAAACGCTATGCCAACTTACTCACAGACGAGTAAAAGAAAAAGGGACTGGGCTGTACTAGAAATAATGTACGGCTCAGAAGCCCAACAGGTCTGGACGGATCAACCCCCATCCCCCTCTGATGTTAGCGAGTGGCTCCGCGAACAAAGGAAAAGTTGGTCCGTCCGAACTTATCCTAAAGGAGCCACAATTAATGAAGTTACCAGATGGGCCAGAGAACAAGGATTAAAGCGATTGGATTGGGACTTTATGCCAAAGCAATATGTTTGGTTCAGAGACCCACAGGTAGCAATGATTTGGGATATATCAGGCCCACGAGATAAAGATAAGAAATCGGTTGACTACCAACAAGATATCTAGTATAATAGATACATACAGAAACAAATAGGAGCCACCTAAAATGTCTAAGATGAATGCCCGAGATAAACTAGTTAAGAGCCGTGTTGCCATGCTGTTAAAGTATCCCTTCTGGGGACCTTTGGCTACTCGTCTTAAACTTGAAGAAGTTGAATGGTGTAAGACTATTGCAACAGATGGTAGAAAGTTCTACTACAATGCCGACTTTGTTTCCAAGCTGAGTGATGGTGAAATGATTTTTGGCTTCGGGCACGAACTTGGACACATTATATTTGATCACATGACACGCCGAGGCGACCGTGAGCCGCAAATTTGGAACATGGCAGGTGACTATGTTATCAACAACATGCTGATCCGCGAAAGCGTTGGTACAGCAATTACCACAGTACCAATCTTGGCAGACCGCAAGTACGAAGGTAAGACTGCAGACGAAGTCTATGATGACTTAATGGAAAATGCTACAGTTATTAAAATGACACTTGATGATCACCTGGACATGGAAGGTGATGGCGAGGACGGAGACGATGGTGACGGAGATGGCAAGCCAGGTAAAGACGGCAAAGGTAAGCCTAAGTTTAAGAAGCTTACTGAAGAAGAACGCAAAGCCTTGCGTGACGAATGGCGTGAGGCTGTAATCCAAGCATCTAAAAATGCAGGTGCAGGTAACACCCCAGCAGACATCCAGCGCCTTGTAAAAGATATTACTAATCCTGTAATGGACTTGCGAGACCTGTTGCGTATTCAGTTTAGTGGCAGTGTAAAAAGTGACTACACTTGGATGCGTCCCAATCGTAAAGCCTGGCACACTGGAGCCATCATGCCTGGACAGTTACCAGGTGAGGAACTTGACATTGTAGTGGCATTAGATGCATCTGGATCTATTGATGAAGGCATGTTAGGCGACTTCCTTGGCATGGTACAAGGTGCGTTGGATCAGTTCACTTCTTACAAGGTGCGTATAGTTACCTTTGATACAGACATTTACAACGAAGATACATTTACAGGCGATGATGGTAGAAGCATGGGAGAGTACAACATCCAAGGTGGTGGTGGTACAGACTTTACTTGCATTTGGCAATGGATGAAAGATAACGATGTCCAACCCCATCAACTTGTAGTGTTTACAGACGGCTATCCTTTTGGTTCATGGGGTGACCCAGACTATTGTGACACGTTGTTTGTTGTACACGGCAGTAGAGATATCACAGCACCATTTGGTATCACTGCTAACTATGCCCCACCCAGGCACTAATTTACAATGCTCCTTCAACGCACCTTAGGGTGCGTTTTTTTTTGGTTAAACATGTGGTTGTTTTTAACTATAAGTATTCGTGGATATATTCCGTTCTATAACCTAGGAGATTTTAAATGGAACAACAAGAACAACAAGCTGAGCCACAAGCTCAACAACCAATTGGCTTAACACTACAAGACTTACGAGTACTTGCTGGTGCAATTGAATTAGGCGTACAGCGTGGTGGCTACCGTGCACCTGAAATGGAAATCATTGGCGCAACTTATAACAAGTTGGCCGCTTTCTTGAAAGCTAATGAGCCACAACAACCTGCAGAAGCACCAGCTGAAGCAACTGCCGAAGCACCAGCTGAAGCAGAAGTTACCGCAGAGCAGGCCTAATTAGAAAAGGAGCCGATATGGCACAATTTATCAAACACGTTGGATCAAATGGCCAACATAAGAAAGTTGTAGTAGTATTTCGTGAAGTACCAGGAGATCCGGATTCTGCATTGGTTATTCCAACTGGAATATTACCGCAACTATATCACGATGATTTAATTACTGCCATTGAAAGCTCTAACTGCCAAAGTAGCATGGAACCAAGCGACTATTTGTTCCGTCAAGTTTTTAATGACGGAACAAATATGTTAAACACTATCCACCAACGTGGATGGATGATTAAGGTTCCTGCCAAGAGTATTATGATGACACCAAAACCTGGTGTTGAAATTAATCTAGTTGAACTAAACAAACAGCTCAAAGATATTTCAAATGATCAAGCCGCAAGTGGAACTCGATCAGGTGACATTGCAACAAACAAAACAACTGCTAACCAATACACTCCACCACCTCCTAGTACTCCAGGTGTAATTGATGATGTACAATTGGCTTCCAAGCTAAGAGCACAAGCAAATACATTTGAAGTCGAAGTACGTAGATTGCGTGAGGAGGCAGAGAAGTTGGACCCAAAAGGGCAGGTCGTGGCCGACCCCGTAAGTCTAGCCCAGCCATCGACCGTAGTCAAACAGGGCCGGGGACGACCACCAAAGGTCAAGACAGCGGCGTAAAAGCTGGTGTGTTGGGACGTATTAAAACTTTATGGAGTAAGTGGTGAGCATTCGTAAAAAAGACAGAAGCTTCGAAGACATGTTAAGAGAAATACATGTTGAAGAAGTGCCAGTTGAATATATTGATTGGATCAAAGTTTTCTTAGATGATGGTACTGAAATTATTTTTAAACAAGCTGACCTAAGTGAGATTAAAACTAGTAAAGATGTACTTGGTATCAAGCAACTTAAACAGTATATGGATCGTATTGTAGATTTTGAAGTCATGATGAACAGCGAGTTAATTAAAACTCGCGTAACTAGATTTGTTGGGGCATTACTAGCCACCCATTTTAATCAGGAATAACTAATTGTGGAACCTATTCATTTATTAATTGTAAATCCCAGAGAAGCAGTTTTAAGACTGGTCAAAGTTGGACATACATCAAAAGCAGGTGCAATGACATTTACCATTGTGCTGACCAAAGATGTTAAAACTATGCTAGGGCAACAATACTTTAACGCAACAGTTGTTGATTTAAAGCAAGATGAGTGGGATACTTCTAAAAAGTATGTTTCTGCATTTTCTTATGATTATAGTGGCCAACAATTTTTAAACGAAATTGGTGATCAAATTATGCTGTCTAATGATAAGACCAATGACAATGCAAGGCTACAAAGTTACTACAGAGCACAGCCTCCAGTTGGCTGTAAGCTAATTGAAACACTAAGTTACATGGGCAGGCATGTTGTTGTTTCCTGTTTAGATTTCTTAGAAGACAAGAAAATATCATTGAAAACAACATTTGATGATGAATATACCAATCTAATTGAAGAAGTGTTTGAAAACTTAGACAATCTTGGAATCATCAACGGTACAACACAAACATACGTGGATATCAGTGGTATTGCAGGAATTAGACAACATCCGTCTAATTTGACCTATCAGCATCAAAAGTCTGGCACCGCAAGGCATTGGTTTGATGTTTGGCCAGGTGTTACTATGAATTGTGGTATCAAGTCCAACAATAAAAGCTTCCGTGGCTTTTACGAATGGGCAGAATCAACTGGCAAGTCTTCTAAAATTTACACAGCAAAGCCACTAACCATATAAATACTCGTATGCTAATAACATGCAGTTTTATTTTTTTATCTTGGACGCTCTATCTTTACGTGATTCATAGAATCATACACAAAGTAGGGCTTTCATATTTCCCAATTGCGTTTAAAGCACACGCAGACCATCACAAATACATAAACACACATGCTCAAACCAAATGGCACTGGAATAATTTGTTCTTGTTCAACGACACATGGACCAGCACGTTGGATCTATGGATCACTGAAGTTGTTCCAACTATTGTATTCTCGGCTGTCACTGGGCAGTGGTGGATTTTAGCGTTTTATTATCTCTGGGCGGCCTTGGTACAAGAAGTAATTGAGCATAATCCAAACTTTAACTTGTATCCGGCTTTGACTAGTGGTAAATGGCACTTGATTCATCATCGCGATAACGGATCTAACTTTGGACTGTTTTTCCCAATTTGGGATATACTATTTAAAACTCACAAAAAGATAGAAGTAGCATGACACAAAAATACTACCAGCCATTGGACATGTCAGAATCTGACTGGGAACTCATTAAGAATTATGTCATGGTTAACTACATTCTTAATCAAGAAACGCTATTGTCAAGCTATCATCTTACTTCGGTTCCTGTAAAGCAAGCACTAAAAAGTATGGTTCAACAAACGCTCAACAACCATAACTTTGGCGATTGTGATGTGAAATCGGCAATCCTGTTTACAGTACCAGCTGAGTCAAAGGTTAATATTCATATTGATGGTTACACAGCTGAACGCAAGGATGCAAGTAATTATGCAATGAATATCCCAATTGAAAACTGTGAGCAAGGGATAATGCATTGGTACCGTGGAGATTATATCCTTGAAGAAAAGATGACTTCAGAAAATCTAAAACATTTAAAAATTAAATGGACCAATGAGCCAGAACTTGCGTATTCCAAAATCATTGATGTGCCTTGCATTGTAAAAGTTGACACTCCGCACAATGTAGAGAACTTAGGCAACAAGCATCGTTCAATATTAAGTATTCGGTTTAAACCAGACTTGGTCATACAATAACATTTTTACCACATAACTATATTAAACACAGGAGTTATGTATGCAATGGTTAGCAGTTGCTTGTACAGCCGAAAATGAAGTTTTGGCATGGCACGAAAGTTTATCTATTTTAGAAAGTGCGTGTGGAGGAGAATTCCGAGCTATCTCTAGGGTATATTCTGTGGAAGATCATGAAGCAGAAGCACTACGTTCCAATAATTTAAATTTTCAACTTAGGTCAGTCAATCCCAGGACCTTTACCTTTGTTGAATACAATCGGTCTGACGATATTAAATTACTCTCATTTCTATTACAGACCAAGGTCAATTTGACCGTTGAACTTCATATGCGTATAGCACATGGATACAAACGTTTTGCTAACATGGTTCCTTGGCAACAGGAAGCATATCGTCTTAAAGCTATACAGGCAAAGCAAATCATGTCAGGAAGCTATTCACTAGATGAAGTTGGCATGGTTGCTGACTATGCTGAGATTATGAATACAGATTTACTCACTGCGGCAAATGTTATAAATGCCAAGAACGATAATCATTCATATCTTGTTCGTAAACTTGAACAGATACGTATCAAGCATCAAGCGGCAATTAGAGCTGCCAATTCAAAAAACGCAGTTGTTGCAATTAGAGCTTCTATGGAAGAAGACTCATTTTTTAGCATGTTAATGTAATGGACTTATTATACTATATCCCGCATCGTTTATTAAACGATACAACAGTTGAACTAGATCCTGTTGCCAGAAGTTTCTTAAAGATGTTTAACCCTTGGATCAGCATGAGTGATCGTACCGGTACCCTTGATGTGCCCGGCATTCCATTGCTTAACAATAGCCCTATCCCTGCACGTGTCAACAACATACCTTCATTTGAAGCATGTAGCTACAATCGTATTGACGGGATTATTAATCAGCTTGAAAATAGTGATAAGAAAAAATTAGTAATATTGTATTCGGGTGGAATTGATAGCACACTTATTGTTGCACTATTGGTTGCTCATCCAAGTTGGTCTAATTTAAAAGAACGTGTGATGTTGGCGTTCAACGAAGATAGTCAACTTGAAAATCCAGACTTCTTCAAAGAATTTATACTTCCAAACTTTGGACATAATTTAATTTCCAGCAATAACTTTTACGCAATTATCAATAACCCAGACAACTTATGTATAACTGGAGAGTGTGCTGATAACTTGTTTGGTAGCTTGACCCTAAAAAGTTACATGGATGCTACTGGCAATTATAAATCAATTCATACACCTTGGGAAACCGAATCATTAGTTTGGTTGCTGGATAAAGTTGAAAATCATCGAGATGAAAGAGAAAAGATGCTGTATGATCTAGTCAACGCATCTCCAGTACCTATCAATACAAATCATGACTTCTTATGGTGGCTTAACTATGCAATGAAGTGGCAAGCTGTTAAGTATCGCATGAGTATGCATAGCCCAAGTGCCGAACAAGCTGAGTACATGGCTGGTAATGTAATTAACTTCTTTGATAGTGAAGACTATCAACGTTGGGCATTGTACACCAAAGAAGAAAAAGTTGGTGGCAAGTGGAATTCATACAAGCTTCCTGCTAAGTTGCTTATCAACGAAATTTGGCCTAATCAGAAATATCTAAGATTTAAAACCAAATGGCCAAGTCTTCCAACTATTACTAGGTACAACAATGCCTGGGGATTTTTATGGCAAGATAGTAATGGCAAGCTAACTGCCACTAAAAATTACAATTCTTAATTATAGGAGGCCAGTTTTGGCCTTCCACTCATCTTTGAATACACCATCAAAGCGAATGCTAAATGCGGCAAACGGACTGCTTTTACTAGCATGCCAATTTTCAGTATCAAACCAAGCCACTTGACTTGTAATAGGATGTTCCTCACCTGTTTCGCCGTCGTACAGGTAAAACTGTTTACGATCAGGGAATAAGTTAATCCAAATAAAGTTATCGGGTGTAGCAACTGGATTTAGGTCACTGCGATCTCTATGCATTAAACAGTATTGATCTTGATCGTTAAAGAAAATTACAATCCTGCCTATCTCTGAAAAAATGTTTTGGTGGTGTACCCATTTAATTAGAGACTTAAAGTATTCAGCCGACTTAGTCCACTTGGTCTTACTTTCTAAATGTTTATCGTTGTAGTCCAGTGTAGTTGGCGCACGTAAGTATAAATTGTAGCCAATGCCCAAGTTATCACCAATTAGCTTTAAGAAGATATAACCATAAGAATTTATATTCTTTGTAAGGTCTAGCAATTCTTCATGTCCTAGCGCATTGGGATTGCGTTTTGTTTCATGCATTACGTCAACAAGCTCTCTACCTACAGGGGTAGGCAACGCACCTGAACCATCTGGCCAATTTGGTCCAATGCCTGCTACACTAGGAAGTACTTGACCTGTAGACCAACTTTCAGCAAATGCCTTACATGTTTCTATTTTAAGAGCATTAAGCGAGTTGATGTTTACATGCTGGTCAAAGTTAATCCAAGGTTGGTTGTTGATGGTTTTTATCATTGTGTTAAGCTTGTTGCCATTGGAAATACTGTGGCAATAACTTCTGCACAGGCTTTAGCAACTTCCTGATGTTCTTTTTGTGTACCGTTAGCACTACGTAATTCAATAAAGTGAATCCAACTACGCAATGTACCATTCATGTACAAACGACTTTCAATAAGTCCCTCTGGTAGTACTGCACGAGCTTGCTCTTTGGCTATGCCATTCTTGATAGCCCACTCGTATTCTCTTTGAGCGGCATAGATGACTCGTTGCTGAGCTCTGTACCATTCGTTTTGTAGCATTGTATCATCGACTTCAACGCTGTTCTGTCTGTTCTTGTGGTCTTGCAGTCTAGCTTCTCTTGTAACAAAATTGAGATCTTTCGTTGGGTCAGCATAGCGTTGAGAGAACTCTTGGAAACTAAAACTTCTGTGTCGCAAGATTTGTCTTGCGATGTCTCGGGTTGTGGTAATTTCGATACAGGCACTGACCATTTCGAGTGGGCTCCAGTGTTGGTGTCGGATAAGGTATCGGATAAGCTTTTCGGATGTGTCTGAGTTGAGCTGATTGGCAGGATTGGACACACGGGCGCAATACGCAATGAGTTCCTGAGCATCTGCAACTCCCAAAGCCGCAAATTCTTTTGTAGGTTGGGAGTAACTGAGTAACTTAACATCCATTCTTATTCCTTGTTGTTATATGCTAGTATAGCATCTTTACGCTTAGACCACAAGCGTTTCACTTCCGAAGGAGGTGCAAACGGAATCATTAAAATCATACAAGGATCAAATTCATGCCAGCGGCCGCTGACACTACTGCCAAAGTCAAAGCTACTGGCCTTGGCATGATGATTGTTGTGCCAGCCACTGCCCCAATGGAAATAGCCAATCCACCAAACGTTTGTGCTTTGATCACCATTGTCAGAATTTTTGTAACCTGCTGACGATACATGTCCGAATGTGTTAACAAGTCCATCTGCGTGTAGGCTCATCAAGCTACCAATCACAAAGAACCAAACAGTAAATGTTAGTCCAAACAACAATGTACTCAGCAACAAGGTACCAAAGATAATTTTGTTATAGTTCTCATGGCAAAATACCACACGACGGTCGCGTAATAAGTCAACTGCATATCTAAAACTTACTGTGTCCTGTTTCACTGCAAATTGCCAGCCCATGTAACTCCACCAACGGCCGTTGCCAACTGGAGTGTGAAAATCTTTACCTGGTTGATCACTTACTCTATGATGGTGTCCGCGATGTAGTGCGGCCCACCATAAAGGACTACCTTCGCCGACCATGACACTTGCCCATAACAAAAACGGTTCTACCCATTTATAAGGAGTCCATGACTTATGACTAAGGAAACGATGCAATGTTAAATTATTACCTACCCCGTCAAGCAAGACCCAACCGCATAATGCAGTTACAGGATACCACCACGACCATTCAGTTGCCACGGCAAATACAATAGCAATAATAGCGGCAATATGATATGGAAACCAAACTGCCAGTATGTATGGAATTTGATGAGTCTTTTGGTATAAGTCTTGTTGTACCTTAAACCAGTCAAGTAGCTTCGTTATTTGCATTTTCATTCTCTGGTTTTTCTTTCGCTTTGTTCTTTTTGTATTCTTCTATTTTATCTTGGCGCTCCTGAAATTTTTCAAGACGTGCGTTTAAATCAGATTCGGCTGCTGCCATGCTCACATGTTTGCCACCAGCACTTGGGGCTTCGGTGTTCTCTCTTCGTAGTATATATCTTCTAAAAGACATCTCGTGCGGATGTAATACACCGCCCATAAGCTCATGAATCAATCCATAAGGATGGCGTTCATTTTTAGGAACCACACACTCAATAAATGTAAAATAACGTTCTCGTATAGGCAACATAATTTTACTGTATGCGGCTTCTCTTGTGGAAGGGTAAGTTACGTAAAACTCATTCATGCCCGCCGCTTCGTGGAACTTGCAAAGTTCTTGAACTAAGATACGGAAGATTGGAATAAATCTGGCACCAATACTGGGGCTCAACAACCAACTGATTGACCAAGAAGGCAAGTGTCCCCAACGTCTGACGCCAACTAAACATATACATTCATCGTCTTTAAATAGGCCAAATGCTTTTCGAATATTATGATTGTTAAAGTTAGATGGAATCAAAAACATTTTAAAGAACTTTTGAAAACGTGTGGCACGGTCTACATCGTTAGTAATCTTAAACTCTGGGTACTTGTCTGGGTCCGAGTTATCGTATATTTTTAAAGCAGTTTCAACTGTAAAGTCAAGGTCGCTAAATTCAAGTGGTTTTAAAGTATATGACATGATGATTCTTTTCCTGCTATCAGGTTGTCTCGCAATTCAATTGCTGGTATAATAAAGCCCCTGGGGGAATGTGGTAAGTGTTTTTTAACATTGTAACCAACTTGGTTCCATAAGTGCATGTAATTCTCAACGCCTGTGAACTTGGGTCTTGGTCTAAATTTAAATCCAGTGTGTGCATAGATCTTCATCTTGGATGAGGTCCAACCAAGCTTGCCAAAAATTCTATCGTTAATTAAATCATCAACAGTTGGCAGTTGTAAAAATGCCAACATGCTTTCTGGACTGTATGTGTAAAAGTTGTTTAGTGCTGGAATACCAGTCTTATCATTGAACCTGCGCCATACTCCATCTTGGTCTTCTTTCTTTAAGAACATCCAAGGGATAGTATACTTGCCAGTGTCCCAATTAATTACAGGAGCTTTTTCTAATTCAACTTCATCAATTGTGATCATTGGGGCAGAATAGTCTTCGGCAACTCTTAATAAGATTTGTTGATATAAGCTGTATGCCTGATAACGTATGGCCACTTCGTAACATTCTTCGGACTGAACAAATTCTTCTGGATCAAATTCAATTATATGACATGACAAGCCCATTTCGCGAACCATTTCCAGCATTGGATTAATGTCGTGTGCATTTGCTCCGTTGGGAAATCGAACAGTGGCCAACTTTGGGGTTAGTCCGGCTGCCATAAATGAATGTAATGCAATCTCACTGTCTAGTCCACCACTCATGAAGATTGTTAAGTCTTTGTAGTTGCTTGTTAACGCACGGGCTGAACGAACGCATTCGTTTCGGAATGACATTGGCTTGCGTGTGCATCCGCCAACGCTCATGTGTGAAGTATCGGTGCCTTCTTCTCTCCAGATTTTACTTGGATCGTTGTTATAATAATATTTTATATAAGAATTTTCAGTATTGATAATACTCATGCTACTTTTTCCATCTGAACATAAGGTGTGTCCCTTACTCCATATCTTTTGTCAATATCTTCGGCTAGTTTTAAACATTCCGTTCGATCTATTGGTTTGATAATTGCCCACTGCCTTGTATTGTAGTAACGTATCCTATGCGGTAACGTGATACAGTCGCTCCACCACTTGGACCAAACAGTACCCAAGGTAGTACCAGAATTGGTACTTAATTTTTTAACTGTATCGTATATCCATTTGTTATGATCATTAAAAGTCAATACCATACCAACCTTATCACTTAGTTTACACCAGTTAAAGTTTGCATTAAGCAAGTACGTTGTTATTTCATTACTTGATCTATAGTCAGGAAGAAGCCAACAACGGTTTCCGCCTGAACCTAATAAAGGGTTAATGTATAGTGTTTCAACTGCACTAACACCAACAATGTTTTCAGTTACATTATCATATAACAATGCAATTTCACCATTGTCTTTGGTCCAGCGTTTTAAGTGTCTTATTGAAAACAAGAATCCAACATTGTTTTCCTCGCCCATATTGATTGCCGCAGGAGATTTGTCGTTTTCAACCTTTCTCAAAAAAAGGTTATAATCAGCTCGATACTGATCAAAGTCATTTGCAGTTGTTAGCTCAACACGAAGTGGTTTCATATGTGTATGTAGCCATTAATCAGCATCAGTGTTTGCCAAGCTCATCAATAGATGTACACGTGTATCTTTACTGGCATTAATAGCTGTATGTTCATTACGAGTGTCAACCCACCAAACATGTCCGTCTGCTGGAATATGAACAATTTCTGGGGGAGTTGTAAAAATAAACTTGGCCTGATTGTGTGTGGTTATGGCGATGTGCAGGCGAGGATTATCATCAGTATGTATAGAGTAACAACGGCGGCCTTCCATGGCCATAATTCTAGTTCTATAAACTTTCCAAGGAAGGCTGGGGAAGAAGTCTGTTTCCCACCACGAGCCAGTAAGTGTAGGATGAATTTTATCCCATACACTTTCTTTTACGCCAATTCTTGATCCGGTACTATTGGCCCAGTCATCTGTGCCGTCTGTTTGAATAGACACCTGCAAATTGCTTTGGGATGGTAAATTACAAAGCAATTTTGCAGTTTCAATACGTAGACGTTCTAAGTCAATCTTGGCTTCTGTTTTTTTAATTCGATCACTCATACCGTACCTATTACCATGTATCTGTTACACTTATACAATACCAATTCGCCTTGCCATTTGATTTTTGATAAGCCACAGCTTTTTACAAACTGGCTCAATGAACTATGACAGTTAACATGATCTACTACATCAAACATATTATTTCCTTGAAGAACTACATCGGTGCCAGCTGGCAAAGTTTTAACCCAGTCGCCATGATTTTCAAAGTGTTCAACAATGGTATCAATTATTAATAGCTTCTTGTATGCTAAGAAATCAACTGATCTTATATCTGCGTCTAAGTTACTATAGAATGGATTAAACGAACTATTTAAGCTTTTTGCCGCATTGTGTACAGTACTATCAATGTCAATGTTTACAACTTTACCTAGTTCCTGTCCTTCCATACTTGCAAGAAATGGAAGTATTCCAACCCAACCGCCAACAACAATTGATGTACGTGTTTCTGGTGTTGCGTCAAATATATTTTTAGTGCCATTGGCTGCCAGATAATCTGAAACTTTGTCTAGTAGCCATTTTTTACTTTTAATTTGATTACGACTAAGCGCATCCTTCCAGTTTAAGTCTGGGTAATTACATACAGTAAGCGCAAGCTGTGATATATATTTTTTATTAGACGGGTAATAAAAGCCAAGCACATTCCCAAGTAAAACAATGTCGTCATTGACTACGCAGGTGAGTAGCGTACTATAATCTAAATATTGATTTAAGAAATTTACAACAGTTCTAATAGAAGCATCTTCTTCTAACATTGCTTTAATTTTTTCTAAGTCGTCTGTTGTTTTGAAGAATCCATACAAGTTCATGTTAGCAAGAGCCGAAGCAATTTCATCTTTACTTTTGTTGTTTAACGCTGAAACCAATTCTGTTAAATCAACAAATTGTTCATACCCTATCTCAATAATCAATTGTACAAGTTCTCTGCGTTCGTTGGTCTCTAGCCAACGATGAAAATGATGTATACTTTTGCGGAAACCTATTGCTTCATCTACAAAGTATAAAATTGATGACCGAAGTTCTGTATTTTTATCCATTAAACCAACCAAACATACTTAAATTAGTTTGCCATTGGACATCTTCGTTTGTCAATGGCCTTGCAGGATGTAACTGAATCATTTTGATAAAGTTGCTTTGTTCACTATCAAAGTCAGGTAAGATCCATCCCATGCCGTTACTTATTTTTTTGCCAATGGACTTACTGGCTTTTGTTGGATCTGCTGTGGCATGATCTTTGAAAAAATCTTTGAACCATTCATAATCTCTTATTTGTACAAAATCAAAGTTTTCATACTGCAATAGATAGACTGCCAATCTGGCGCCGTACATACTCCACATACCATGCTCTACATCTGCTCCAACTGTTAACCAAGTTAATAGACGTTGATAGTTGGCGGCATGCATTTGCGTTGACCACTCATCAAATGCAAGTAGTCGACCTTGGTCCATAGAGAGCTTGACACCTTCTCTAAAACCCACACGGAATGCCTGATAGGCACTACCATTGGTGTATGCATTACTCCAGCATCCTGGAAGTTCTTTGTAACGGCTAGCGTCCCAACAAAAGTCAACAGCATCACGTTCTTCATCTGCCAGCTCGTGACTTTTCATATTAGCAAGATGTTCAGTGCTCCATAGCTTTAATCCGCCGTTGCCATACATTAATCCATTTGTATATTGGCGACCTCCCCAGGTATAGCTTACTTTACCATTCATACCACTGGGCGCAGAACACTTAAAAAACTTTGGATCAACCTGATTATCCGCATCTACTGTAATAACATATTCACTAACTGGAAACTGCGCTGCCGCAGTCTTATGTGCAGTATCAAACCCAACAACGCCATGCACCCTGGCAAGATTCTTATGCGGAGTTACTGCCTGTAACATCTCCCAATGCTTGTCAGCATTGGGTTCGTCAAAACTTAAAAACACAACTGGAAAATCAGCTAGTGTTTTAATCTTAGTTTGCTTTAGTGTTGCATTAAACATTGACATTTTTAAATTTTTCCTTTAACCATTCCCAGTCGTTGATTAGATTTAGTTGTGTTAGGTTATCACTATTTTGCAGGCCAAAAATTGTGCCTTCTCTTGCACCCATAATTGAATATGGTCCGTTGGGCTGTTCCCAACCTTGTGTACACCACGCTAGTCTATTGGCATTATTCTTTTCAATTTCGTGCCAGTAGGTAAAAATACTCGTTTCCTTTTTGTATCTTTCTGTTATAAGAAGGCGCTGAACATTCAAATAATTTATTTTTCCTTCATCAGAGTAGTCCAATGTATTCACATTCTCCAACAACTTTTCTAATTCTGCTTCTTGCTTTTTAATACTTTTACGAATACGAAGCTTTATTGTTGATAGCGATGCAAGTTTTGCACACTCTCTAAATGCGCCTAACCATGCAGACTCTGGAGTGCAATTGAATCTTGTTTCACAACTTATAGAATCCATACTTACAGTAACATCTGACAAGGAAGTTGACATATCTATTTCCCAGTTATGTTTTTTAACAAAAGGTTTACGTGGGAATAACTTAACACCACCGTAGCCATATGTAAGAGTGTTTACAGGATTGATACTTTTCCAAACTGCAATACAGTCAGTCTCTGGTACTCCCCAATGCATAATATTTGCATCCGGCTCCCATGAAAAATCAAAGTCGTCAACAATCCAAGCATCTGCATCAACTACCCAAAAATTTTCTGTGGTACTTAATGTTGCACATACCCGATGAGCATTGAATATGCCGGCTATATCTTTAACACGCCTGGCCTCAGGTGCAAATTCTAAAAGGCGTTGCCAGTTTTCTTCACTGCCTGCTTCGCCCATTGATAAAAAGAAAACATCTAACAATGCTTACTCCGCAATAAACTGTTCAACATCACTTTCTTTGACTGTTGGGCCAAGACGATGTGGATTAAAATAACTGGCTTTAAAGAACCGGCTGCCGGCTTCGTCAAGGTCGGCAATTTCTAATCTTAGTTCTTGTCTTAGTACTCTGCCAAGCTTTTGTGTTTCTTCTGTCAACTTAGTTTTGCTGTAAGAATACTTTGATGTTGAGCAAGTTACTTCGTCCCCGGCAAACATAGGCATTACTGTTTCTGCCCAGTACTGATTGTGCCATTCAAAATCAGCAACTAACTTATAGTCCCAGTCTTTATGCAAATTGGTCAAGTAACAACCCAATCGAGCACCATACATGGCCCATAGCCCGTTTTGTACATCTTGGCCAACACTCATCCACACTAACAGTCTGCGATGATTCTTAAAATTATTCTTGTCAGCAATCTGGCGCCAATCCATTGGGCGCCCATCAATTAAGGCAAGTTTAACACCTTCGCGAAAACCTGCACGGTATGCTTGATACGGAGTAGAGTTGTTATACACATCACTGTAGATGTTGTTTAACTGATGATAATGAATGTCCCAACAAAAGTCAACTGCGCCGGCGCCAGAGTCAACTGCTTCGTGAGTACGCATTTGTTCAACTACTTTCTTGGGCCAAAGCTTAACACCACCATTGCCATATACTAGTCCGTTGACAACATTCTTGCCAGACCACGATAACACATCACTGCGGTCAAATTTGTTTAAGTCTAATTCAAGTTCAAAGAAATCTGGACGTACCTTGTTGTCAGCATCAATTGTAATGAAGCGTTCTGTGTCAGCTAACTTTGCCGCGGCTTTGTGGCAAGCATCGCTACCATACACACCATGACTGCGTTTGGCCCATGGACATTTTTCTAATAAGTCTGCATAATTCTCATCTGCATTTGGTTCATCGTAACTGATGAACACTACATCAAATTCACTAATAGGGGTTTTCAATCTAAGACTCCAATATCTAAGTTGTTTGCTTTATATAACAAATTTGGCCTGGCTTGGTATTGCCAATTTGGTAATATTTCAAATGGGTGATGTTGTCTTAACATCAAGGCTGGCATTTCTGCCCAGGTTATAAAATCCTCAGGGTCATCACCTTTGACAACAGCTACTTTTAAGTTTCCCATCAGCTGGTCAATTGCATTGCCCTTTTCATAATGACTTTGTGCCCATATGCCGCCATCTTTGATGAACACAGAAATGTGTTTTCCTGCGCCACGATGGCTAATAATTGATGACTCATCAGTGATACCACTGAATGGACTGAATTGGTTTATTCGAATCAATGAGAGATTGCTTGCCACTGGTGGCATGTTAATTCGCATCTGCAAGCCTTGGTATAGCAGGCGTTGTACGTTATCATGGTCCATGAATGCCCATAAACGTTTTTCCCAATAACCTCGCTCTATAATATCTGACAGTTTAATCTTGTCGTGTCCCAGTAACTGGTGCGGATCTTCAATATCACTGATAAAAAACGGGATGTCCGTTAAGTCTGATTGCCTATTCATTGTTTCTCTAAGACTAGTTGACCACTCTCTACTGGCCTCAACTCGTAAGATTCCTGTTTCAACAAATAAAATAACCCTAAGCGGACTAAAGATACTGGCATTTGATTCCCCGGCACTTAACCAGCCAACCCAAGTATGTTTCTTTTTAAAATCAGTAGGACGCTTGATATCAACTAAATCAAGTGCTCCTAATTTTTCATTAAATGTAACTCTATAGTCGTTTTGATTCAGCTTGCCAGCTAGTATGTCTTTTACTTTGGCATAGGATACAACCAAATGGTCTGGTAATAACTTACTACCAGCTTCAATTGTCTCAATATAACCACTGTTTACATTATATTTGATTGACCAAAAATCTTGCCGTACTCGTTTACGCTTACGCAACTCAAATTCAATGTTGGCCATGGTACCAGTGCTCCAAGGGTTTTTCACTTTCATCTAACCAAACAGGAAACAACTGTGAATGATTCTCCAGCTTGAAATTTCCATTTGCTGGATAAAATGCAATCCAATCATGCCATGTATGGCTGGCATACATAACTGGTGCAATTTCCAAATCTCTAATACTCAAATCTACCAGCTTGAACCATTCCGGAGTTTGCCACTCACCTGCCAAGGATATTACTCCAAGCAAATGAATTAGTTCAGGTAATTCTGGTACATAATTAGGCCAGTAGTCTGCAGGGTCCAGGCGTTTGAATAACTCAAAGCTGTCCTTGGCAGATTCAGGATCGCCGATGACCATTAGATAGGGCCATGCTGTTTGATAATTTTGTTCAATGGGTTTTCTTTTATTAATTTTACCAAAGGGAATAGGTACTCCACGATGATCCACGCCTAACCCTGGCATGTAATTTAATTTGTTATTCTTGGATAGCTCTATTATATCTAGTGTGGTTCTTCTAACACAAAGTCCGGCAAAACAAATGACATCTCCAGGCTGTAAATTTAAAGTAGCAATAGTACCCAGTTGATTGACAGCAATGTCATCTACCTTGACCATTTCAACTCGAGCACCTGGTGATACAAATCCAATATCAATCTTAGAAACTTTGGCCAAGTTATCTTTGCCCGGCGGGACAATTATATAAAAAGTCATGCCAGGTTCTCCATAATTTTTTCATAGTTACGAAGTATACTTTTCTTGTTCATCAAATGAACATCTTCACCTTTGATTTCAACAACTATATTCTTCCATTCTTCAGGCAAGTTGCTCAGCATGACCCAATGATTTGGACCTAGTACTTGTACAATGTCATCACGCTGGTCTTGATAACGCATAAAGTTAGGAATCTGACCAATGAAGCCGCCGTCTTGCCAACCATCACACATGTGTGCGGCGATGCTGGCTGAATAGTCTGTACGGTACAGTGTGCCTGGAAATTTGTATAGAAAGCGATAATATTCCCAATTCTTTTTAACTGCTGTCCAGATATTAAAAAAATGTTCAGCTTCTTTGCTCTTGCGCCAGTATACCACAGTTGACCACCACATGCGAATGCCAGCATAGTGTAGCCAACGTTCTGTTGTAAATGGCTCTTCGCATCTTAAGTTACGAGCATCTCTAAACATGGCAACGTCATGCTGCCCACCAAACAGCTTTGATAAGTTATCATTGCCGCACAGATAGTCTGTGTCAATTAAAATAGTTTCATCAAACGGACTTAGATTATAAATGTCATGCTTGTTTGTGTTGGTAAACTGTGCATTGAAACTGTGATATGCGCCATCGTGGTGTAAGCGCATGTTGCGTTCGTATTCTGGATTGGTTAAAATTATATCGTCAAATGCCGCATCAATCAGGTCCTGACCATGCATTGTTTTGCAATGCTCTAAACTCTGCTGGTTTGTTACCAAGACTACTGGATAGTTGGGCATGTGCTTTTTTACAGCGTAGGCTGCAACCAGAGCCAATTGTGTGTAGTCCAATTGCTCGTTATTGTAAGCAAACATCATGAAACCACAGGTACTCATTTAGAGTCCTACAATTTTAGCTGTGCTTCTTGCTGATTTTAAACGTTTTTGTTCTTCTTGCTTTAGTTGCATAGCAGAGTCGTATGCATCTAATAGTATCTTTAAGAAATTATTTCCGTCCTCAATCATGATAACATTGGTACTATTATCTTCAACTAATACTTGCTCACTGCGTATTACTCTAAGCGCAACAAAGTTAATGAGTGTTTGTGATGCTTTAAAAAGAGCGCCATTGTAAGATACAAGTAAGGCCGCTTCGACTCGAGCCTCAATGTTTTGACGCTGTACCTGTAAGGTGAGTCTGTAATTGGCAAAGGCCAAGGCCTCATTGAGTTTTTTATCGTCCATTCATTGGGTCCAGAATTATTATATACGCTGTTATTTACCAACGTACAGATTCTGGTTTAACCAATTAAATGATATGCCAAGTGTCCGTTTGAGTTGATACTGGTATTGGCAGAGTCAATGTTACACTATTTTCTGTAACAGTATTTGGATGGCTCATGATAACTGTCATACTAATAATTCCGTTTACCGTGCTTCCAGTACCCGAATGATCCATTACTGTGCTAATTGATAAATTACCATTGTCTATATTGCCGTACAGCTTTAATCTGCTGGATGCATAGCCACCATAGCCACCATAGCCACCATAGCCGCCATAGCCGCCATAGCCACCATAGCCACCACCACCGCCGCCAGCAGGACTAGTGTACAACAGCTCTTCGGTTAATACTAATTCAGAAAAACCTTTACCTTGACTAATGCCGCGATTGTTTAAGCTAAATGCTTCGTTGACACTTAACTTTAGTGTGCCCATATCAGTAAAAATGCCGCGCCAAATAGTATAACCGGCGGTAGAACCTCCACTTATACTAAAAGACAATCGTATGTCGCCGCCGGCGTTGAAAAAGTGACGGGCGCTATCGTATCCACCAAAATCTAACTCAACTGTATTACCAAGTTGTGTAGACCAGGCAGCGGTTTCTCTGCCGTCATACTCATAAGTTGCCAATGTGCTGATTGTAGTTAGAGCAGGATCAACTTCATTTCTAAAATTTCTTGCGCCTTCTAATAAACTCACTGCTGTATTAACAAACTCTGCTGTAATGCGTTCTCCTCGAGATACAATTACCAATTCCTGATCACTACTGTTTGTTCTGTATGTGCTTAGGTTAATGCGGTTAACAATTTCATTTGTGTGGTCTGCTGAGATTTTTTCACCTTTACCTACCAAATCAACTTCTTCTCCGCCCCAGCCCCAACGTATTGCATCTTGCTGAGCATATTGAACGTTAGCATCTTCGCCAACTTCAATGGGGCCTACTCCGGCATGCCTATCTGCAAATAGTTCATTAACAGATTCTGTAAGTGAGTTGTACCACGATTGTGTTTGCTTCTCAGTTTTAGCTTTTATCCCCAACGGCTCTGGTG
>Ga0209191_1000964_pt1 | contig 19952 bp, 12 predicted proteins | sample S_130626_EF_Meta_FD_187320 | JGI IMG/M metagenome (GOLD analysis project Ga0209191, IMG submission 187320) | Freshwater microbial communities from Lake Simoncouche, Canada to study carbon cycling - S_130626_EF_MetaG (SPAdes) (version 2) | ecosystem: Environmental > Aquatic > Freshwater > Lake ...
AGTCTGGATCTTGCGCAGTGCAATCGAAGGCCGTCGCTTGATTCATGATCCAAGAAGTCGCGAATGCTCCTTGGCATCTGTGACCAGTATTCATTTCGACGATAATGGCGAGATCAGCGGAACTTCATACTCTGAACCGGCTGGACATCTCTTACCAGTTGTACCAAAGAAAAAATAATGCCCCGTAAAAAAATTATCGCCGCCCTCTCACTTACTGCTCTGCTCTTGAGTGGATGTTCTGGCGGCGGAAGTTCCACTGCCGAAGAGAGTTTCGTTATTGGTAGCGGTATTCAAACTTTTATCAATAAGGGTTCACGAGTAAAAGCCCCTGAGTTAAGTGGGATGACACTGACCGGTGTTGATTACACACGCGAGCCAGGGAAGGTGGCAGTCGTAAATGTGTGGGCTTCGTGGTGTTCACCATGTCGAGCGGAGGCTCCAACCCTCGTCGCACTGTCAGAGAAGTATCCTGATGTGCAATTTATTGGAATTCTTACTCGCGATAATTTAGTAAACGCTGAAGCATTCGTTCGGTCGCGGAAAATTCCATATCCGACGCTGATAGATGACGCTCTCTTGATTGGCTTTAAAGGCTCATTGCCGGCTAATGCAATTCCCTCAACTATCGTCATAGATAGCCAGGGTTATGTTGCAGCGCGGGTCTCTGGAGTAGTCACCATTGGATCCTTAAGTAACCTCATTGAACGGGTGCAGAATTCATGAATGAATTTTTCGTCAACAACCTCTTCGATGGATTTATTCTCCTCGCACTTCCTCTTGCAATTCTGGCTGGCCTGCTCTCATTTATCTCCCCATGCGTCCTTCCTCTAGTTCCGGGTTACCTGGCATACGCTGCCGGATTTTCACAATCAAAAGGCCGAGTACTTCTTGGTTCATCACTCTTTGTCTTGGGATTTTCATCACTCTTTGTTTCATACGGTGTTCTCTTCGGTGGACTCGGTGCAAGAATTTCAGTGCATGAAGAGATGATCACTCATCTACTCGGATTTTTCACTATTGGATTGGGTCTGATTTTTGCTGGAGTCTTCCCAATGATGAGAACATTTCATCCACGCATCTCCACAACAGGCGGCCTTATTGGCGCACCCATTCTTGGATTTCTCTTCGGTGTTGGCTGGACTCCTTGTATTGGTCCAGCTCTTGCAACTGTGCAGACCTTAGCCTTTAGCGAATCAAGTGCCTTTCGTGGAGCAGTCTTATCACTCGGTTACTGCTTTGGTCTTGGACTTCCCTTTATTGCAACGGGACTCTTCTTTGATCGCTCTGCAAAACTTCGCAACTTCCTGACTCGTAACGGAAGAGTAATTTCACTAATTGGAGGAGTATTCCTCATTGCAATCGGCCTGCTTCAAGTAAGTGGACTCTGGAATACATTGATGATCGATCTACGATCAGTAATTAGTGACTTTGCGCCGGTGATCTAATGGTTAACCAGACTCAAACCGAAGTTCCTGAAATTGGCGCAGGTGGATTAGCTCGTTTTGCTTGGCGTCAATTAACAAGTATGCGCACCGCACTAATTCTTTTGATGCTGCTGGGCTTGGCAGCAATCCCAGGTTCACTTCTGCCGCAACGCCCTCAGAATCCAATGGCAGTGCGCGAATACTTTGCCAATCAACCAGGCTTGGCGCGCTGGATTGATAGAGCAGGCGGCTTTGATGTCTATGCCTCATCGTGGTTTAGCGCGATCTACATCCTGCTCTTCATCTCACTCATTGGTTGTGTTCTGCCTCGAACCTTTGAGCACTTCAAGGCAATGCGTGCGCTGCCGCCAGTAACACCTAAAAACCTAGAGAAGCTTGAAGCTCACTCAGTATTTATCGGCGATGGCCAAGATCTTGAGCGAGCAGAGAAATGGTTGCGTAAGAATCGTTTCCGCCTTCGCATTCAAGACGGGTCCATCTCTGCCGAAAAGGGTTATGTACGAGAGAGTGGAAATCTTCTTTTCCATCTCTCACTCATTCTGATTCTTATTGGCGTCAGCGTTGGCGCTCTCTTTGGCATGAGAGGCAGCGCCATTATTACAACGGGTGAACGGTTTATAAATCTGGCAACAAGCTATGACTCGATAGATTATGGAAAACTGACTGACGAGACTTCGCTTAACACCTATTCCATAAGACTTAACAAATTCGTTGGTACCTATGATCCAGTGACAAATATCCCACTTGATTATTCAGCTTTTGTCACAACAATTGATGAGCTCGGTAATAAACGAGATCAGGTAATTAAGGTCAACAGCCCACTCACATTTGGGACATCACGAATTTACCTGCAAGCAAACGGATACTCACCATTTGTGACAGTACGAGACGAAGTAGGAAACGTTACATTCCAAGGGGCAGTTCCATTTCTGCCACAAGATACAAATCTCCGTTCGATCGGTTCCATTAAAGTTCCTGAAGCCTCACCACAGATTGGTTTTGTCTCTTCTTTCGTTCCAACCTATGAGCGCGACCCACAGATGGGCGCCATCTCTGTCTATCCATTACTGCTTGAACCCAAGCTACTGTTTTCAATTTGGGAAGGTGATCTAGGTCTCGACACCGGTATCCCGCAATCAATTTATAAGATCGATACAACGTCTATGACTCGTATTGCGTTAGATTCTTTGGCGCCAGGTAAAAGTTATAGTTTTAAGGGTGGAAGTATCACCTTTGAAAAAGTCGAACCATGGATCAATCTGCAGATCGTGAGAGATCCCGGCAAGAGCTATTCGCTCATCGGCGGTATTCTTGCGCTGCTTGGATTGCTTGCCTCGTTATTTGGACGTCGCCGACGTATCTGGATCAAGGTTGATGCAGCCGGACAGATAGAAGTTGCAGGTCTTGCTAAGACAAATGCAGCAGCTCTGGAAATTGAGATGGCTCACTTTGTGAGCGCAGTTAAGGGAGAGAAGTAATGCAGACAACGTGGGCTTACATCTCCAATAACTTTATTTATAGCGCAATGGGTGTCTTCGCTCTTTCATTCTTTGCACATGCTTTTGAGACTGCATGGGCGGTCAAGGTCCCTGCAGAAGGTTCAGATTCACGCAAAATGGATTACACAAAGGCAGATAAGGCTGCACGTATTGCAACAGCGCTCATGCTCCTAGGCTTCATCTTGTTATTCATTGCAGTCATTGCCCGCGGCCTATCTAATGGACATGTTCCTTGGGGAAATATGTATGAGTTCTCAATTACTGGAGCACTCACCTTCACCGGTGCATACCTTGTCGCGCTCCGTAAATACGACCTTCGCTGGCTTGGATTGTTTATCTCTCTTGCAGTTCTCTTAACTCTTGGAACTGCGATCACACTTCTTTATCGCGATAGCGCACCTCTTGTTCCTGCGCTGAAATCAACATGGCTAGTTATTCACGTGATTGCTGCAATTATCTCTGGCGGAGTCTTTCTACTTTCAAATGTAATCGCGGGTGCATACCTTTATCTTGATTCACGTGAGCGAGCTGGCGGTCGCCCGGCGTGGGCCACACGCCTTCCAACTCTTGAAGTTCTAGATCAACTTTCCTATCGACTTGTTGCATTTGTATTTCCACTCTGGACATTTGCAGTGATCGCCGGTGCTATCTGGGCCGAGAGTGCTTGGGGACGTTACTGGGGTTGGGATCCAAAAGAGACGTGGGCATTTATTACATGGGTTGCTTACGCTGCATATTTGCATGCACGCGTCACGGTTGGTTGGAAGGGTCGTCGCGCTGCATGGCTCTGCTTATTTGCAGGATCGACATTCTTATTTAACTATGTCTACGTCAACGTATGGGGAACAGGTAAGCACACCTACTCTGGTTTATAAGAAATAAAAGAGTTAGAGCTTACGTAAGAAATCAGGGTCATCATCAGGCGGCAAAATACGTCGCTTAGGACCCTTCTTAAATCCGCCGCCATTTCCGCGGTTACGGCCAGCGATTAAATATGCGATTGCACCAAATGCTTGTGTAAATAGAATGACAAGTAGCCAACCCCATTTTGGAAGATTCTTAATCTGGGTCTCATCTTTCATCGCGCAATCAATAAATGCATAGAGCGGTAGCGCTGCTAGTGCGATGAATAGTAGAACTCTGAGCATGGGCTAATCCTAGCCGCTACAGAATGAGTGCGAGAGATAGGGCCAGGCAGAAAACCATCTGGAGCTTTCCAGTTTTACCAAGGAGTGCGATCAAGTCGACCCCCTGGATTCCCGACCAGAGAGAGCGCACAATTGAAATGGTCATCGGCAGGGTGACTATGGTCAGGGCGACCCATGGGGTTCCAAAACCAGCTGCAAGTAAGTATGGGGCTGTAACGAGCACACTATAAAAAATTCTTGATCGTTTATCACCAAGTCGGACAGCAAGTGTGCGCTTTCCTACAACCTCATCTTTAGGGCGATCACGAATATTGTTGATGACCAAAATTGCACACGCAAGCGAGCCGACAATGACACCTGCCAGTATCGATTGGCTAGTGATCTCTTCTGCCTGAACATAAAAAGTACCGACAGTTGCCACAAGACCGAAGAAAATGAAAACAAAAAGTTCACCAAGGCCCATATATCCGTAGGGATTTTTTCCGCCGGTATAACCCCATGCCGCAGCAATTGAAATCGCTCCTACTGCGATAAGCCACCACGACGTTGTAATGGCAAGACCAAGCCCTGCGACTGCAGCAACGCTAAATGAGATGAATGCCGCGCTCTTTACCTGTACTGGTTTTGCTAGCCCTCCTGCGGTGAGTCGAGAAGGACCAATGCGGTCTGTATCTGTTCCGCGAATTCCATCGGAGTAATCATTTGCGTAATTGACGCCGATTTGAAGTGAAAGGCTGACAACGAGAGCGAGTAGCGCTGTCAGCGGATTAAATGAATCTCCAGCAAGAGCAGTGGCCACAAGTACTGGCGCGATGGCAGCAGGCAGGGTGCGAGGGCGAGCTCCAACTAACCAAATGCCCAACGAGCTCTTAGTCATTGAACTCCTCGTGTGCTCGTTTACCGATCTGCACACGATCGATCTTACCGATACCAATCATCGGCATCTCATCAAAAACAAGTAATTGTTTAGCTTTAGCCCTATCTCCGAGAGCACTGCTTAATACTGCGCTCACTTCATCTATCGCTGGATGTTCTGCACCGGAGACTGCCACAACTAAACGTTGCCCCCATTGCGCGTCATCGACTGCAACCGCGCACCATTGCAGGCGAGGGAAAGCAGTATGGAGAATCTCATCTACGTGAGTGAGTGAGACTTTTTCTCCGCCAGTGTTGTAAACATCATCGCTTCTGCCAAGAACCTTAAGAATCCCATCTTCTATTACACCGTGATCAGAAGTCGTAAACCAACCATCACGATACTGCTGGTTCCACAGTTCCGCATTATTGAGGTAACTAGAAGCCAACACTGGTCCAGAGATTTCAATCAAACCTGAATCTGCAACTCGCAAAGCAATACCTTCGAGTGGAGAACCTTCATAGATACATCCGCCGGATGTCTCGCTCATTCCATAGGTTCGCACCACAGATATTCCTGCATCAAGTGCCCGGTGTAAAAGATCTTCCTGAAGTTGTGCTCCGCCAACGAGGACGGACTTCGCCGACTGCAAGTGAGCTAATAACTTGTCATCGCCATTGAGAGCTTGAAAAATTTGAGTAGGGACAACTGCCGAGAAGTCTGTATTGGCATATTCCTTCACAGCACGAAGATCGACAGGAGTTGTTCCAAGTTCAAGTGCGCGAACCAACACATTGATTCCTGCGATGTGATGTAACGGCAAGAGCAGAGCCCATGTCTGACCTGGGCGAGCTTGCAGATAATCAAGTGAGGCTCGAGCTGATGCAAGAACTGCTGCAGCACTTAAGGCGACAGATTTTCTGATTCCAGTTGAACCCGTCGTTCCAACAATAAAGGCGATATCGCCGGTAACACCGTCGATCGCTTCATCTGTGAAGTTCAAGGCAGGACCCTGGTGGGCTAGCGCTTTTGCCACGAGATTCATCACATCGCCAATAGCCAACGCGGGATCGACCGAGATCACAGAGCGTGATCGGTTACTTGAGTTCGCCGAGATATCCATAGCCCGCGTAGGCTATCGCCTGCAAGGAAGAGTGGAGGAATCGTGAGCAAGCCAATTAAGCGTGAATACGGGGATCGCACTATCCCAGCATGGGCAACCGGCAAGGGTGGCGCAGATTTCGTCGACGTGAAATACCAAGTGGCAGATGGCATTGCCAAGATCACAATCAATCGCCCCGAAGTTCGTAACGCATTCCGCCCGCAAACAATTATTGAGCTGCAACAAGCATTTTCACTTGCTCGCGATAACTCAGATGTCGGCGTCATTATCTTGACCGGCGAAGGCAGTGAAGCGTTCTGTTCAGGCGGAGATATCAGCGTTCGCGGTGATGATGGATACCTCGGCGATGACGAACTCGCACAACACGGCGTTGGACGCCTTAACGTTTTAGATCTACAGATTCAAATTCGCCGCACACCTAAGCCAGTCATCGCGATGGTTGCCGGGTGGGCAATTGGCGGCGGACATGTTCTCCACGTTGTCTGCGATCTCACGATTGCAGCAGAGAACGCCAAGTTCGGACAGACCGGTCCCATGGTTGGTTCATTCGATGGTGGTTACGGATCAGGACTGCTTGCAGCAAGTGTTGGCCAGAAGAAAGCTCGCGAAATTTGGTTTATGACTCGTCAATACGATGCGCAAGAAGCGCTTGCAATGGGACTCATCAACACCGTTGTCCCCGTCGATCAACTAGAAGCCGAAACAGTGTCGTGGTGTCGCGAGATGCTGCGCAACTCACCAATGGCGCTACGTCTACTTAAATCAAGTATGAACGCTGCCGATGATGGTTTAGCCGGAGTACAACAACTTGCAGGAGATGCCACCCTTCTCTTCTACTTAAGCGAAGAGGGACAAGAAGGACGCGATGCTTATAAAGAAAAGCGCGCACCTGATTTCGGTAAATTTCCTAAGCGTCCTTAATTCTTATGCTTGATGACCTCCTTGCAACACTTCGCGTAATTACTCTTCCTACGCGTACCAATTTTCGTGGTGTGACCTATCGCGAAGTTGCGCTGATGCAAGGCCCACAAGGCTGGGGGGAGTTCTCACCATTTCTGGAATATGACGATAACGAGTGCCGGCCATGGCTTGCTAGCGCGATAGAAGCAGCGACAGTTGCTCGCCCTGCACGATATCGAGATGAAATCGCAATCAACGGAACGATCCCTGAGCTGAATGATAAAAAAGAGATCGAAGAACTCATGCGCACGTATCCCGGTGCAAAGACATTTAAAGTAAAAGTAGGACGCAATCTCAATGAAGATGTCATCCGAGTAGCTCGAGTCTTTTCCAATGCTCCAAAGGCGTCAATCCGAGTTGATGTCAACGGACTCTGGTCAGTCAATGAAGCGCTCACCCATCTCTATGCATACTACGAAGAGATCGGCCCACTTGAATATGTTGAACAACCCTGTGCCACAGTTGAAGAACTTCGCGAACTCAAAAGTAAGATAAAGATTCCACTTCGAATCGCAGCAGATGAAATCATTCGCAAGGCAGCCGATCCATTTGCTATCGACCTGACCGGCGCTGCCGATGTCTTGATGCTCAAAGTTCAACCACTTGGTGGAATCAAGCGATCACTAGAGATTGCAGCTCATCACGGCTTGCCAGTTGTTGTCTCAAGTGCGCTAGAGAGCGCCATCGGAATTGAATACGGGCTAGACCTTGCAGCAAGCATTAAAGAGCTCACCTTTGATTGTGGGCTTGCCACTGGTTCACTCTTAGCCAACGACGTTGCAGAGCATAAAATTACTGATGGAAAGATCACGCTCGGTCAGATATCACCACAGTTAGATGGTCTTGATGTGTCACCAGAGCGCTATGAATGGTGGAAGAATCGCATCATGAGAGTCGGAGCGTCACTGTGATGAGCGAATCAACATCACTATCTCGCGTCATCGTCAGACAGATCATCGAAGCTGGCATCAAAGATGTCGTCATCTCACCGGGATCACGCAACGCTCCACTATCTATCGCTTTCTATCAGGCCAGTAAAAAGGGGCTGATTAAACTCCATGTTCGTATAGATGAACGCACGGCAGCATTCTTCGCCCTCGGTATTGCGAAAGCCTCTGGCCTACCTGTGCCAATAGTCTGCACCAGCGGAACAGCTGTCGCTAACTATCATCCAGCCGTCCTCGAAGCATCACATACCAACCAACCTTTACTTGTTCTCACCGCAGATCGTCCTGCATCTCTGCGAAGGACCGGTGCAAATCAAACAACTGAACAAGCAAGAATCTTTGGAAAAGCTGTTCGATACTTTGCAGATATTTCTGGGTCGGCATATCCGATGGAGCTTCCCTTTAACTCACTGCAAACCGGTCCAGTCCACCTGAACATTCAATTCGACGAACCACTTGTTGGCGACGCCGATGAATCGTGGTTAGAGAATCTAACAATCACGCCACCAAAGGTTTTTGATCGCAAGACCCCAGGGACTTTCTACACAAAATCAACTAGAGGCGTTTTAGTCATCGGCCATGATCGTGGGGGCTTAAGCGCAGACTCAGTGAATAAGTTTGCAGGCGAGCTTGGCTGGCCTGTCATCTCAGAAGATCCACTTTCATTTGCGCAAGCAATCTCGCATGCCAGCATCTTTCTAACAAACAATGCGATTGCAAAAGATCTAGCGCCAGATACTGTCGTGGTGATCGGTCGCACAACTCTTTCACGTTCTATCAACTCATTTATCAAGATGGCGCGAAAAACAATCGTGATCGATCCGCGCATCGCCACAGTCGACACCGACCGAATGGCCGACCAGAAATTTACTCAGCTACCGGTAGTACAAGTACCAACACCAGATGCTGAATACGCCGACAAATGGAAGAAGTACTCAGCACGTGCCATCAAGATGGTCAGCGAACTTTCAACATGGTCTGAACAACTGATCGCTCGTGAAATTGCAGCCAATATTCCTGCAGGCACTTCGCTATTTATCTCGTCCTCACGCCCTATCCGCGATCTCGAAGGATTTGCAGTAGCCCGTAATGGCGTTGAAACCTTTGCAAACCGCGGCCTGGCCGGCATTGATGGCAACATATCTACAGCGCTAGGTATCGCCTCACAACGCACACAAACCACCGCGGTACTGGGGGATTTGGGTTTCTTGCACGATCTCGCCGGCCTTATTCAAAATGAGGCAATCAACCTCAAGATATTTGTTATCAATAACGATGGGGGAGGAATCTTCTCCACTCTTTCACAGCGCGGAGTCGATGGCTTTGAAGCAGTCTTCGGAACTCCACACGGATTAGACCCGGCCGCGATTGCAACATCCATGGGAGTTGCAGCAAAGACAATTGAGTCATCTGCCCAACTAAAGGCTGAGCTCACCGAAGTAGTTAAAGGAATATCGGTTGTAGTTGTAAACGTTCCGAACCGCGATACAAACGCAGATCTACTTAAAGGGATTTACAGCAGCATCTCTTCTATGTAGAAAATTATTCTGTTGGGCCAAAGGCAAGCGGCCGCGAGATGAGTTTCTTGGCCTTCGCTTCGCTAATACCCCAGACAGAGAGCCCGATTCCAAAAGCAACATTAGCTTCTGTAGGTGACATCTCCTCCGTCACGAAAACGGACTTCAATATTCCGGAATAAATACTCTCCCATAGCGCAAATCTCTTATCGAAATCATCCAGCTTGAAATCTCCGCTTTTTGCAAACTCATGGAAAACCCTCTTAGCCTCACCGTTATCGGAATGAATAAGAAATTCAGCCATCTCGTCAAGGCAGTTATGAAGCATCTGTGCGAATTGAGGATGCGTCTGTCTTGCCCAGAAAAGTTTGCGTCCGGAATCTAAGGTTCTCTCAACTCTGTCACCGGGTGCTTTGAATTGGTTGGACCAGATGAGAAAACCTACCCACGCCTCACCTAGCGCTTCGATGAATAACTGATCTTTATTCTCAAAATATTTATAGATAGTCGTCGGTGAAACTTCGGCATGGGCGGCTATCTGCTCGATCGTCGCAGATGGACCGATCTCAGCCAGAACTTCCTGGGCGTCTTTGATCAGCCGGGCCCGATTGCGGGCGCTGTAGGCAGCTTGGCGACTAGTGGTCGCTGCCTGCACCTGCTTCTTTACTGCCATAGCCCAACTTTAGACCCGAAGAACAGCCATGGCATAGATCACGACATTTGGGAAGGACCTCTATATGTGCATAGCCAATCTATTTATGGCATGATTTTCCAATAATGAGTGCTACCCCCAATCTTCACCCCTAGGAGCCACGTGTCGATCAAGTTCAAGACGGTCCCGCAGCACCTTCGCACGCGCCTTGCACGCGCTCTTGTTGCAGTTCTGGTGGGAACACTATTGGTGCCAATAGCAGAAATGTCTCTCCCAGCTTTGCGTGAACAAGCAGCAGCGGCAGTTAGCAACGGCAGTATGACTCTTTCGAGCGCTGGAAAAGCAGAGATTACTTGGACTTCACAATTTACTCACAACACTGGATCTACGTGGGAAGCCTGGGTAAAACTCGACTCCGTAGTCACATCGAATCGAATCTTCGGAGCTGGTTCCGGGGCAACCGGTTCTCAACTCTTTCTAGATTGGCAAAGCAATGGGCAGATGACGTGGCTTCCATCAACAATGTCGTCGAACTGTACAAACATATCAACTGGAGTAACTCCAGTGGCTGGCATTTGGTACCACATTGCATTAGTAATTCCAGCTTTTGTGAACTCGGATGTCTACACCTCTTCAGTGTTTATCAACGGAGTTTCATCAGCTACCTGTTCTACAACGCTTAGGTCTAACGGTAGATGGACTTCGATTAGTCTTGGAGGAAGTACAGGTCAACAAATAACTTATGGTCCAATTCGACTCACCGGATCTCAAAGATATACGGGAACCTTCATTCCGCCAGTTGTTTTCCCAACAAGTTATGACAGTTCGGTTTTGGCGCAATTCAATACTCCATATGATTCAGACAATTCTGCAAATTCTTGTCTCGCGCCTACAGATCCAGTACAGGGGGGAGGGGCGTCTTCACTAACGATTGCAATTGGAACCAAAACTTGTGGCCAGTCAGTTCCCGCAGCTCCCGTCTTATGCTCAGGAGGAGGCTGGGTAAAAATCAACTCTACGGTCTCCACCAAAAACTACAGCTGTCTTGGAGCGGTAGATTTATCGAACACAGGTTTGACTGAACTTAATGGAACTTTTAATACATCCCAAAACGTAACAGCGGTAAAACTTCCCAACACTTTACAAGTAATTTCGAGTAACGCTTTTTACAATACAGGAATTGCGAAGTTAGTTTTACCGCCTTCGATTACCTCTATATGCGAGGGATGTATCTCAGGTAACTCAAAATTAACATCAATTGAAATGTCAGGTTCACCCTCGGTATCAGTATCTTTCGGAAGCAGAACTTTTCAAAACAACATAGTCCTGCAGAGAGTTTCTTTTGGTTATTCGGCAGATACTTCTCTGAATTTAACCTCATATACGAGCTCTTCAATCTTCATGTTCCAGGGCAGTACTAAATTGACGACAGTTAACTCTTGCGCTGCTGGAGGTAGCTATCTCGCTACTTTTCTAGCCGGGGTTAATGCGTCAGATACAGCAAATCCAAAGAGAATCAACACCTTTAATGGAAGCACGTATCCGACAGTTGGATGCGATAGCGGGGTTGCTGTAACAGGTGGCGGAACTACTCCGGTCGGAGCAGATCCATATCCGATTACTGCTTCATTTACTGCTTCCGTTTCTGGCACCACAGTGACTCTGGTATCCGGAACTATCGTGCCAACGGGCACTGGCCTAAATGGTAAAGAATTTTATATGAGTACCGACAACTACAACTGGACTTCAATTTGCTACTCTGCCGACAGCAACGGCACTCCCATGACGTGCGTAAAGAGTGGTTTGACTGTTGGTGAAACTTATTACTTCAGATTCTTAGCGCGCGCACTTCGAGATTACAACAAATTATATGAGCCTAATATCACGGTCACAATTCCGCCGGTTTCAACGGTGGCAACTCTATCTAATCTAACTTTATCGGCTGGCACACTTTCACCCACCTTTGATAGCACAAGCGAGGTTTACACGGCATCAGTTGCCAACGCCGTCGACAGCGTCACAGTAACTGCAACAAAGAGTAATAGCGGTGCAACGATCGTTCAGTACCTTGGAGCAACCGGGACAACAGCCTTTACCGGTGCGCTAGCTGTCGGAGCTAACGTTATTAGGACAGTTGTTACGGCTGCGGATGGAACGACAACAAAGACATACACGGTCACCGTAACGAGAGCTGCTTCAACTGTTGCGACTCTCTCTGCATTGACCGCATCTACCGGAACGCTCGCGCCCACATTTACCAGCAGTACCGAGAGCTACACAATATCCGTTGCCAACTCGGTCTCATCCACAACAATTACGCCGACGCGCACTCAAGCTAATGCCACAATTACGGTCAACGGTACATCAGTTACATCAGGAAGTGCCTCTGGGGCGATTTCGCTAAATGTTGGATCAAATGTCGTAAATATAGTTGTTACAGCACAAGATGGAACAACGACGAAAACGTACACAGTCACTGTGACTAGAGCCGCCTCCGCCGTTGCAACTCTTTCTAACCTCGCCCTATCTTCTGGAACGTTATCTCCAACATTTGCAAGCGCCACTGAAAATTACACTGCATCAGTTGCAAACTCGGTGGCCACTGGTTACACAGTCACACCGACGAAGAGCAATAGCGATGCATCGACAGTTCAATACCTTGGAGCGACGGGTACAACTGCGTTTACTGGAGCGCTTGCCGTTGGCCCTAACGTCTTACGAACAGTTGTCACAGCCCAAGATGGAACCACAACAAAAACTTACACGGTTACAGTCACGCGACTTTCTAGCGATGCGACACTTTCAGCCTTAGCGCTATCCTCCGGAACGCTATCGCCGACATTCGATAGTGGTACGGCAAGTTACACAGCAACTGTCGGTAATTCAGTCTCAAGTATTACAATCACGCCAACAATTGCTCAGGCCGATGCAACGACAGTCCAATACCTCGGAGCTACAGGGAGTACTGCCTTCACTGGAACGCTGGCTGTTGGCCCTAACGTCATTCGAACTGTTGTCACAGCCCAAGATGGAACCACGACGAGCACCTATACAGTCACCGTCACGCGACTTTCTAACGATGCAACGCTCTCAAATGCATCGGTGGTTAAAGGACAAGCACCGACACTTGGAGTTCCTAATGCCTCATTAGGTGCTGAGACAGCTGGAACGCTAACTCTTACAACCGCGCAAGCAACTGGAAGTGCAGCCACAACATTTGCGTTATCTAACGCCACGGCAACAATAACCAAAATTGTGAAGTTTGGTGCTGGATCTCAGGTGAGCGACTTTGAAACCGAAACAGCCTTTTCAAATGGATCATCGGCGCAGATCACTACAGGCGATTTCTTCGTTATCCAGGTAACCGCTGGAGATGGTTCCGTTAAATACACTCGAGTAAATGTCACTGTAAATTCCAACATCGCAACGCTCTCAAACAATTCGGTAATCAAGGGGCAAACCCCAACATTTGGAGTGCCAAACACCACACTAGGTTCCGAGACCGCTGGAACGTTAACACTTACTACTACGCAAGCGACAGGTAATGCTGCTACCACATTTGTTCTGACCAACTCGTCCGCGACGATCAGCAAGATTGTGAAGTTTGCATCTGGATCTCAAGTAAGCACTTTTGATAACGCCAGCGCTTTCACTAATGGATCAACAACTCAGATCAACACTGGTGATTTCTTCATTATCAAGGTGACCGCAGCAGATGGCACCATCAACTACACCCGTGTAAATGTTACTGTGAATTCCAATGTGGCGAGTTTTAGCGCATTCAACTTGAATGCATTGACACCATCGGTTATAGGTACGCTAGATAACACCCTCAACACTGTTCAACTGGTTGTCCCAGTTGGTACAAATGTGACGAATCTAGTGGCTGCATTCACCTTCTCTGAAGGCGCATCAGTAACCGTTGCCGGTACTGCTCAAATTTCTGGAACAACTTCAAACAACTTCAGTTCACCAGTTACATACGTGGTCACTTCTCAAGATAGCTCGACAGTTCGAAGCTATTCGGTGACCGTCACTATTGCAAGCAGCCCTTCTGCTCCACAGAATTTAACGGCATCTGGCGGCCAAGGTACGGCATCTCTATCCTGGAGTGCGCCATCATCAGATGGTGGGCGTCCTGTTACTGGTTATGTGATTGAAAGTTCACTCGACTCAAGTAACTGGACAAGCGCCGGCAACACTAACGCAAGCACAACCTCATTAACTATCTCTAGCTTGCCAAATAACACTACTTATTATTTCCGTGTAAGAGCTACTAACGTATCGGGAAGCACGTCTTATAACTATTCAAGTGTCGCAAGCACCAATACTTACTATTACATAACATGTTCAGTCAGTGGCAGCTTCTATGTTTCCAGTTCGACCATACCTTCGTATGCCGGTAGAAACTGCAAAGGCACAGCCACAATTCCTCAAGGCATAACAGGGGTACTGGTTGCCGCATTTGCTCCGGGTACTGGCTCTACTCCAGGAGATGTAAACCGCGACCTCACTGCTCTTGTATTTCCTGCTTCGGGATTTGCACAAATCGATCAAGGCGGATTCAGAAACCTCGGTCTGACATCGATAACAATCCCGGCGTCGGTAATTATGGTGGGGCTTTCCGCATTTGAAAACAATCCACTTACTTCGGTCACGGTTACGGGTGGAAGTGGTGGAGCGTCAACAGTGTTGAGCCAGGGCGCTTTCTCTAATCAGGGCTTCGGGCTTTCCACCGCGATTGCATTGACACTTGGTAGCGGCAAGATTGAAATCGGTAACAATTTTGGAGTTAAGACTACATTCTCAACAGTTGACTTCGGGGCCGGACTTCGCAGCATTGACCAGCAAGCATTTAAGTCAAATGGAATCGCTCCGGGATGGGTTCCATTCTTCCCTTCAACAATTACTTCTATTGCTAGCGAAGCATTTAGATACAGCCCAAATTTGACAACGATTAGATTTGGAACAGAGACAACAACATCGATTACCTCAATTAATGAGTGGGCATTTGATAAGAACTATCTCAAGAGCGTGCAGTACTGCGGGCCTCAGGGTAATGCAAACGCACTGAGCAGATACCTGAGGGACTACCAGACCAATGCAAAGATTTGGTGCGATTTCGTTACACCAAATGCACCGACGATTTCAACTTCTTCACAGACCAATCAGCAGGTTTCAATTGGCTGGACCAAGGGCGTCGATCGCAATGAGCCACTGACTGACACCTTCACAGTTCAATACAAATCTGGAAGCGGCTCCTGGATCACATTCCCATATGAAACGATTACTGCGCTATCTGCAACTATCGGTGGTCTGACAAATGGAACGACCTACACATTTAGAGTTGCTGCCAACAATATTGCCGGCATTAGCTCATATTCAACTGAGATACAGGTAACCCCACTTGGACTAGCGCTCGTGCCTACATTCGATACCTCAACCGCAACAGCAGATGGTTTTACCTTCAATGTCACTAATTACAACGCAAACTACACCTGGTCTGGCGCCATAACTGCGGGATCTGGAACAGTCACACTCGGTACTCCAAGCGGCGTGATCCTGCCAGTAACAGTTTCTGGAATGGGTAGTGGTGCAACTTCCTCTATTCGCATCAGCTCAACGCGGATCACATATGACACTGGAACTGCAACTACTGCGGGCACAGCACTTAACGCGGCGCTGACCCCAACTTTTGGTACAGCAACTGTGACGACAAATGGTTACACGGTGCCGATTACAAACTACGACTCAAATTACACCTGGTCTGTTAATCCATCCTCAGGCACAGCGCAGATCATCAGTGGATCAGTCAAGGTTACTGGTGCAGCTTTTGCGACCTCAGTTACTGCATCGGTGACGGCGACTCGAAGTAGCTACGTAACGGGAAGTGCAAATTTCGTGGCGACCACTCTCGCAGCACTGGCTGCCACCTACACCGGCAATGGAAATACTGGTGGATTAGTTCCAAGCGATACTTCCACCTATCAAACAAATGCAACCTTTACGGTCTTAGGAAATACTGGAACGTTAATCAAGCCGGGTTACTCATTTGCTGGCTGGAAAGACAACTTAGGTACTGCATACCAACCAGGTGCCACCTACACACTTGCTAATGCTGGCGTCACATTCGCTGCGCAGTGGACAGCCAATCCGTATCGAGTCTTCTATAACCTTACTGAGGCAACTTCGGGAGCCGTTCCAACTGATTCTAATATTTACGCAATTACGAACACTGCAAACGTTCGTGGAAATCCTGGTAATTTGCTCCGCACAGGTTATGTCTTTGCAGGGTGGGCAGATAACGCTAGTCGCACAGGTCGAATCTATGTTTCAGGTGACACCTACACGGTTTCTACCAGCGACATAAATTTCTGGGCGGCGTGGACGCCTAATACTTACGCAATTACTTATGACGTAAATGGTGCAACTGGTAGCCCGAGTAAGAGCTCAGATTCATACACTGTTGGATCTGCGGTGGCGCGCCTAGCACTCGTCGGAACAATGGCAAAGAGTGGTTACAACTTTGGTGGTTGGGCTACTCAGGCGGTTGGAACCGCTATTTCTGATTCCTTCACTGTTGCGGCAAATACCACTCTTTTTGCGCAGTGGACGATTGCAAGTTTCACGCTGACTTATAACCTCGATGGTGGAACTGGAACTGTACCTAGCCCGGCAGGTGTGAACTATCTGCAACAGTTCAACCTGGCGCCATCAACAGGATTCACTAAATCAATTGGTAGCGATACTTACGCATTCGTTGCATGGAGTGCAAACTCTGCAACTTATAATCCGGGTCAGTCTTATTTCATGCCGGCGGCCGATCTCACATTTACGGCTACATGGACTCGAATCTATAACGTTAAGTACAGCTTTAGCGGAGGAAGTGTTGCGAACGCAATCGCTGATCAACAGAAGATTGAACTCGATACCATCACAGTCACTTCAACAGTTCCAACGCGAGCAGGCTATACCTTTGTGGGTTGGGTTGATCAGAGTGGAGAAACCGCTACAGAAGGGGCCACATATACCGTAAGAGATAACCACTACCTATTCTTTGCACAATGGCAAGCTGTTTCATATTTAGTTACCTATGACGCTGCTAGTGGTTCACCTGCACCAAGTGAGACCGCAAAGACGATCGGTCAAAGCTTCGCAGTGGGTGCAGCGCCAAGTAGAGAGTTCTATATCTTTAATGGTTGGTTTGATGGAACGAATACTTATTTCCCTGGTGCCACTTATCTCACTGGCAGCAACCCGATCTTCTTTACCGCTCAATGGGTAGCAAAGGTATTTATCGTCAGCTATGACCTCAATGGCGGCCAAGGAAGTGCGGGAGGCAATCGTTCGCACACCTATGGCACTGCTGCTTATCAATTACCAACGACCGGATTTGCACGAACTGATTACAACTTTGGTGGCTGGGCAACATCGCCAGGCGGAACAAGTGTGGGTGCAACTTTTGCACCAAGTTCTGATATTTCACTGTATGCAATCTGGAATATTGCGATCTATCGCTTGACCTTTGATGGTCAGAGCGGTGTAAGTGAGAGTGCAACTGCCAAGGTAACAATTGGTCAGGCGTTGACACTTCCGAACGCAACTCGTGCAAATTACACGTTACAAGGATGGTCGACCCAACAATCTGGTGGATCAATTACAGCTGGCGGCGCAAGCTTTACACCGGCAAGTGATGGCACGTTATATGCCCAGTGGGCGTTGCAAGTATTTACTGTCACCTACAACCCAAATGGTGGAACTTCGGCTACGCCAACTGCATCATTTACCTACGGTTCAACGACGCCGTTGATATTGCCACGACCAACTCGCTCTAATTATGTCTTCGATAATTGGTACTCATCGGCGGTCGGTGGATTCTTAATTGGTGCAGCTGATGGCACCTTCACGCCGTCGGGCTCCGTCACAATCTATGCCCACTGGATCCAAGCATCCTTAGAAGGACTAGGAGATGCCATAAAGATTGCAGAAGTAACTGTTCTAGCCGGAAGCAACTCATCATTTTCTGCGGGTAGTCAGGGATCGACTGCATCAGTTGAATACACCGCAGATAGCTTGCCTACTGGCACATTAATTACCGCCTATGTGCAGAAGACCACTACTCGCGCCTCATCACTGATCGACCCTGATTACAGCTATGTCTTGTCGATCGTTGTCGCTTGGGTAGCACCAGATGGAACTGTTCCAGATACTGCTGTTGGAAAACCAATTGTTGTCACCATTACTAATAGTCAAATCACTAAAGGTTCGCGTATCTATAAGTTAGTGGGAACTAATCCAGGTCTTCTTGGAACGGCTACCGAGAATGGAAAAGTCCAAGTATTACTTACCCAAGATCCACTTGTTACTGTTGCAATTACTGAACCAGATTCACCAACTGCTATTTCTTCTGTAGCAATCGACGGAACATCTGCGACCGTGAGCTGGCAGGCACCTGAAGTAACGGGTGGTTCAGCGATTACGGAGTATGTAGCAACCTCGAATGCGGGCCAGAGCTGTACAACAGTTACCACCACGTGCACCATTTCTGGCTTAACTGCTGGTGCTTCATATACCTTCGCAGTTGTTGCGCGAAATGTCATCGGTGAAAGTACGCAAAGCGCTCGAAGTGCATCAATTACTACAAACGCTCCACCAGTGGTTCCACCTGAGAGTACGAATAACAACAGCAACTCTGGCGATGCAGCCTTAGCGGCAGCAGCACAAGCCGTGGCTGCGCAGGCGGTGGCAGCACAAGCGGCAGCAGCGCAAGCGGCAGCCAAAGCAGCAGACGAGAAAGCCGCCGTGGAAGTTAAGGCAGCAGCTGAACTCAAAGCAGCGCAGGAGAAAGCCGCCGCAGAGCTTAAGGCAGCAGAAGAACTTAAGGCAGCAGAAGAGAAAGCCGCAGCAGAACTTAAGGCAGCAGAAGAGAAAGCCGCTGCAGAGGCGAAAGCAACAGCTGATGCCGCAGCAGCAGCTGCACTTGCCGCTAAAAAGATCACACCAGAGGTGAGCTTGTATTCGATTTCACCGAAGCTGACGTTGAGTACTTACGACCTTGCTTACTTGAAGAAGTATCTGTCAACTCTGAAGAAGACAGCAACGGTTACTTGCATCGGTTACACCTATACACAGAACACCACTCTTGCGAAAGCAACGGCACTTGCGAAGAAGCAAGCAAGTGCGGTCTGCTCGATTGTGAAGAAAACAAAACCAACCCTAAAGACGTCGATTCTGATCCGCCCAGCGACATCGGCTCCTAAGGCCGCAGCAGGGGCCAAGTGGGTGGCGATTAGCTACCGCGTTGATGGATTCCAACCAAAAAAATAGTTTTAGCGCTGCAGGGCGCTGCGCATCGGCGCAAACTTTGCGTTGCTTTCTTGTAGTTCTTTCTCTGGATTCGATCCGGAAACGATTCCGCAACCAGCAAAGATTCGGATTGTTTTATCGGTGACCTGACCACAGCGAAGAGCGATTCCGAGTTCACCATCTCCGCGTGAATCAATCCAGCCCACTGGCCCCGCATAGCGTCCGCGGCTCATGCCTTCGATCGATGAAATCACTTTTGAAGCTAGATGTGTAGGGGTTCCACAGACGGCAGCCGATGGATGAAGTCTGGAGAGAAGAGAAAATGCATCGACATCGATTTTTGATTCGATCAAAGCACCGGTTACATCGGTGGCAAGGTGCATGACATTTGCAAGGTGTAAAACAAATGGGGATTCAGGAACGTTTGTGGAAGTACAGAAAGGTTCGAGAGCGTCCGCGACAGAGCGAACGGCATATTCATGTTCTTCGAGATCTTTTG
>Ga0209191_1000965_pt1 | contig 19947 bp, 20 predicted proteins | sample S_130626_EF_Meta_FD_187320 | JGI IMG/M metagenome (GOLD analysis project Ga0209191, IMG submission 187320) | Freshwater microbial communities from Lake Simoncouche, Canada to study carbon cycling - S_130626_EF_MetaG (SPAdes) (version 2) | ecosystem: Environmental > Aquatic > Freshwater > Lake ...
GTCGGGCACGTCATTGAGGCCATAGAGGAGTACAAGCCGACGCTGGTGGTGATCGACGAGGGCGGCTTGGGCGCTGGGATCGTGGACAGGCTCAAGGAGCAGCGGTACAAAATCAAGGGTATAAACTTTGGAAACAAGGCGAAAAACCCGATAATGTACGGAAATATGCGCGCCCAGATGTGGGGTGAGATGCGGGAGTGGCTGAAATCTGCTAGTATTCCGACCGACAGGTTCTTGAAGACGGACTTGATTTCGCCTAAGATGAAGCCTGATTCACGTGGAACAATTTTCTTGGAGAGCAAGAAAGATATGAAAGCGCGGGGGCTTGCATCACCAGACGCAGCGGACGCAATTTGCGTGACGTTTGCTTTTCCCGTGGCCCACCGCGAGTATACTGAGCCGACACGCCGCGTCAACTCCCAAGGCAGCGCGGTACATAATTCATGGATGGGGTCTTAACTATGCCACTTGTTAAATCAACATCACCCAAAGCCTTTCGTGAAAACGTGAAGGCTGAAGTCAAAGCCGGTAAGCCGGTCAAACAGGCCGTCGCCATAGCGTACGCGGTCAAGCGCAGCGCCCCAGCCCCAACTAAAAAGAAATGACATGGCTGATTACACAGGCATAGCAGCCGCCGGAGCGGTAGCCAACGGGGGCGGTCAAAAGGACAGCACCTCCAACATCTTGGCCACCGCCCGCAGTCGACTGGATATGGCGATCTCGGCATTGTCCGAAAGCCGTGAAGATGAGATTGATGACCTGCGGTTTTACGCCGGTAGCCCAGATAACCAGTGGCAATGGCCTGCTGATGTGCTGGCCACTCGCGGGGCGGTGCAGGGTCAAACGATCAACGCCCGCCCATGCCTGACTATCAACAAACTGCCGCAGCACGTCCGGCAAGTGACCAATGACCAACGTCAAAACAGGCCAACTGGCAAGGTTATTCCAGCCGATGACAACGCCGACGTCGAAGTCGCCGAAGTATTTAACGGCATGGTCAGGCATATTGAATACATCTCGGACGCAGATGTCGCTTACGACACCGCCTGCGAAAACCAAGTCTCCTACGGAGAAGGCTACATTCGCCTCCTGACCGAGTATTGCGACGACAATACTTTTGACCAAGACATTAAAATTGGCCGGATTCGCAACAGTTTTTCGGTCTACATGGACCCAACTATCCAAGACCCGTGCGGATCGGACGCCAAGTGGTGCTTTATCACCGAGGACATCACCAAAGACGATTATGTGCGGATGTACCCCAATTCAGCGCCCATTACGACGCTGCAATCTTTGGGTGTAGGCGACCAAAACTTGTCCCAGTGGCTCAATGAGGACACGATCCGCATCGCCGACTACTATTACGTCGATTACGACAAGGGCACTTTGAATCTGTACCCTGGCAACGCCACGGCGTTTAACGGGACGCCCGAAGATAAGCAGTTGCGCGCTGTTTATGGCAAGCCCAAGAAGTCGCGTCAGTCTGACCGGCCACGGATCAAGTACTGCAAGATCAACGGGTACGAAATCCTTGAAGAACGCGAGTGGGCGGGCAAATATATCCCCGTTGTACGCATTGTTGGCAATGAATTTGAGGTTGACGGTCGCCTGTATGTCTCTGGATTGGTGCGTAACGCCAAAGATGCCCAGCGGATGTACAACTATTGGGTGTCTCAAGAAGCTGAAATGCTAGCTCTGGCGCCCAAAGCACCATTTATTGGGTACGGTGGCCAGTTTGAAGGCTATGAAAACCAGTGGAAAACAGCCAATACGACCAACTGGCCGTATTTGGAGGTAAACCCTGATGTAACCGATGGCCAGGGTTCCATCTTGCCGTTGCCCCAGCGTGCGCAGCCGCCGATGGCGTCCAGCGGTCTGTTGCAGGCTAAAGCTGGTGCTTCTGAGGACATTAAATCGTCCACTGGCCAGTACAACGCATCTTTGGGTATGACATCCAACGAGCGCAGCGGCAAAGCCATCTTGGCTCGGCAGCGCGAGGGCGACGTGGGGACTTACCACTATGGTGACAACCTAGCCCGTGGCGTGCGCTACTTGACCCGCCAACTGATTGACCTGATCCCCAAAATCTACGACACCCAGCGCATTGCGCGAGTGATTGGCGAAGACGGCGAGACAAGCATGGTCAAAATTGACCCGATGCAGCCCGAGCCGGTCAAGAAGATTGTTGACCAGCAGGGTATTGTGATCGACAAGATTTACAACCCTGGCGTCGGCAAGTACGACGTGGTGGCCACCACCGGCCCAGGCTACGCGACCAAGCGCCAAGAGGCGCTAGAGGCGATGGGCCAACTGTTGCAGGGTAACCCGCAACTGTGGCAGGTGGCCGGTGACCTGTTTGTCAAGAACATGGACTGGCCTGGTGCCCAAGAGATGGCCAAGCGGTTTGCCAAGACGATTGACCCCAAACTCATGCAAGATGGCGACAAGCCGCCCGAGCTGCAAGCCGCTGAGCAGCAAATCCAGGCGATGGGCCAAGAGATGGAGCAGATGCACCAGATGATTGTGAATGCTGGCAAGTCTATTGAGGCGCAGGATATGCACCGCAAGGACTTTGAGGCCCAAGTCAAGGCTTACCAAGCCGAGACGCAGCGCATTTCCGCTGTGCAGGCGTCCATGTCGCCCGAGCAGATTCAAGACATCGTGCTGGGCACCGTCCACGGCATGATTACCTCTGGCGACTTGGTATCTGAGATGCCTGGACGTGATATGGACACCGGCCCTGAAACGCCGCAAGAAAATGCAATGGAGCAGCCACTATGAAGGCCGCAGATTTTGTAGGAATGCTATTTTTAGCCCGCGATGTAACGCACAGCGTTCACCTTAATACGCGCAGCTATTCCAAGCACGTCGCCCTCAATATCTTTTACGACCGCATCATTGACGCTGCGGACGATTTTGCTGAAGCCTACCAAGGACGGCACGGTTTAATGGGGCCAATTACCCTGCATTCAGCCACCAAAACAGCCAATATCATTGACTTTTTGCAAAGCCAACTTGATGAAATTGAGAAGGCGCGCTACCAAGTGTGCGATAAATCTGATTCGTCGATTCAGCAATTAATAGACAATATCATCGAAATTTACCTGCGCACCCTGTATAAACTACGCTTTTTAGCATAAGGAAACAATCATGGCACTCTACAAACAAGGCAATGCAGATGCGCAAGTCAAAATTGGCGGCGGCAAGCTGTACGGTATTTTTATCTCCTCTACCAGCAGCGGCACTTTTGCGCTGTACGATAGCGCAACGGCCAGCACCAGCGACCCTAAAATTGCTAACACTGTGACCGCGACCGCAGGTACTCAGTATTTATCCTTCCCCGCCGGTATCTGGTTTAGCAAGGGTCTGTACATTGACATTGCTAGTACCATTGAATATACAATCGTGTACGAATAAGGAGCGCCGCAATGGCAGATGTAAAGATTTCCCAACTGCCAGCAGCTACGACCCCCTTGACAGGGGCCGAGGAAGTTCCGCTGGTACAAAGTGGCATTACTAAGAAAGCCACTGTTGCCAGCCTGAGTGTTTCTCAAAATTTGCAGACCGTCACCAATAACGGCGCAATCACAACTAACAATTCAACTTTTAACGGCGCCAATATTGGCACCTATAGTGGCATTCCAGCCGTTACATCTGTTGGCTCTTCAGTTGGTTTGGCTAACTCCACTAATGCCGTTGTTCTTTTGGCTGACGCTTGGCGCGGCGCGGGTAACAATACCAACAACCTAGGTTCGTCTGGTACAAACTGGAACAACGTCTACGCCACGACCTATAACGTAGGCGCGGGCACGGCCAGCATAACTGCCTCGGGCAACAACTTGGTGCTAAACGCTGTGGCGGCTGCCGTTGCGGGTGTTGGCTTGGCCCCTGCAACCACCAATCTGTACTACTTGGGCGGGTCAACCCTCAAGTGGAACCCCAGCAACCACTAATCTGTACTACTTGGGCGGGTCAACCCTCAAGTGGAAGGGGCTGTATCTCAGCGACGGCGATTTAAACTGGAATTCCTACGGCATCCCAGCCCCAGCCGGAAGCACAACAACTTTCTTGCGTAACGACGGCACATGGGCTGTGCCAGCAGGCGGTGGCGGTGGATCGGGTACGGTTACATCAATTACCGCAGGCACCGGTTTAAGTGGCGGCACAATTACTACAACGGGCACCATTGCCCTTGCCAATACGGCTGTTACCGCTGGTACTTACACTGCCGCCAACATTACAGTAGATGCCCAAGGCCGTATTACTGCTGCTGCAAATGGTTCTGGTGGAGGTGGGGGCACAGTTACTTCGGTGTCGGTGGCCACAGCTAATGGCTTTGCGGGAACGGTAGCCACGGCCACCACAACCCCTGCTATTACGCTAACCACCAGACCACAACCCCCGCTATTACGCTAACCACCAGCATTACCGGCGTCCTCAAAGGCAACGGGACGGCCATTTCTGCGGCTACGGCGGGTACTGACTATGTAGCCCCTGGCGGCGCCCTTGGGACGCCATCCAGCGGCACTTTGACCAACGTTACTGGATTGCCCCTGACAACCGGCGTGACGGGTTTGCTGCCTGTGGCCAACGGCGGTACTGGAACTGCGACACCTGCACTGGTTGCAGGTACTAACGTCACCATCACCGGAACCTGGCCAAACCAAACGATTAATTCGTCAGGTGGTGGCGGCGGGTCTGGAACTGTGACCTCGGTAGCAGTGTCCGGCGGCACTACGGGTCTGACCACCTCGGGCGGCCCAATCACTACGTCTGGAACAATCACCTTGGCAGGCACTTTGGCTATTGCCAACGGCGGTACCAACGGTTCTGCGTCGCCTACGGCAGGCGCCATCTCCTACGGCACCGGCACAGCGTTTGCGTTTACTGCTGCGGGTACATCGGGCTATGTGCTGCAAAGCAACGGGGCGTCGGCTCCCACTTGGCGCACCCCGACTGAGTACGCCACGGTGACCGACGACACTACAACTGCCGCAGTGCGTTATCCGCTGTTTTCTAGCAGCACAAGCGGCAATTTGACCGCTGAGTTTGTGTCATCTAGCAAACTTAAATACACCCCCTCAACAGGCGCGTTGACTGCTTCGCAGTTCATCATTGCACCATAAGGCGAAATCATGGGAAAACTTACTTTTCAAGCGGCGCTGGGTGGGACGGTAGATTTAGTCGGCCCTAATACGGGGGCTAATGTAACGCTAAATTTGCCGGCTACGTCCGGCGATATTGTTAGCACTGGCTCTACCGGCGTTATTACAACCGGCATGATCTCGGGGCAGATTGCTGTTGCCCAAGGCGGCACTGGAGCCTCTACTGCTCAAGCTGCGATTAATACTTTGGTTGGCGGCACAATACCTTCTGGTTATTATCTTCGCGGAACTGGAACTAACGCCGTAATGGCGGCCATCCAAGCGGCAGATGTACCAACGTTAAATCAAAATACCACGGGCACTGCCGCTAACGTAACCGGCATAGTTGCAGTTGCTAATGGTGGTACAGGTACAACCACCCCAGCATTAGTAGCGGGTACCAACGTCACCATTACAGGTAGTTGGCCTAACCAAACCATTAATTCATCTGGCGGCGGCAGCGGGATGATTTATCCTGGTGCTGGTATTCCTTTATCCACCGGCTCGGCTTGGGGCACGTCTTACAGCACTACTGGTACTGGTTCGGTAGTTGCGCTTGCTACTTCACCTACTTTTGTAACGCCAATATTAGGAACGCCAACATCAGTAACACTTACCAACGCAACTGGCCTTCCGTTAACTACTGGCGTGACGGGAACGCTTGCGGTTGCAAATGGGGGAACTGGAACAACAACGTCTACTGGCGTAGCCGGTAGCGCAGTTGTTTTGAGCAACACGCCAACTTTAAGCACTCCGACAATAAACAACGGAAAACTTGATGGCCCTTACATTAATACTATAGCTGCGTTTAACACTACAGTTGGCTCCGCCGTATTAAGTTTTATAAACAATGCTGGGACAACTGGGGGCTCAAATTATTTAAATATTTCTAATAGCTTAGCAAATACTTCAAATCCAATTACGTTAAGTGTGCAATGGGGTGGCGCAACTACAAATCAAAATCTTGAATTGCAAGCAGGCAGCGGTGGCTACGTTGGTATAGCCAAAACATCTGTTAGCACTAAAATATTTTTTGATCCAGTTGGCACCGGAACAACAAGCACAACGTTAACATCGTCTCAAACTGCGGATCGCATTTTGACGCTGCCAGATGCCACCGACACTTTGGTTGGTAAAGCTACATCGGATGTACTGACTAACAAAACGATTAATGGGTCAAACAATACGATTACCAATGTATCGTTAACGTCAGGCGTAACTGGAACATTGCCTGTAGCTAACGGCGGCACTAACCAAACATCGTACACCGATGGGCAATTGCTGATTGGCAATAGCACAGGCAATACGCTTGCCAAAGCAACATTGACTGCCGGTAGCGGCATCAGCATTACCAACGGCTCTGGATCAATCACTATTGCCGCAACAGGCTCAGGCACTGTCACCTCAGTCACAGGCACAAGCCCCGTTGTCAGCAGCGGTGGCACAACCCCAGCTATCAGCTTGGCGGCTGCATACGGCGATACCTTAAACCCCTATGCGTCCAAGACTGCCAACTACGTTTTGGCGGCGCCCAATGGCACGGCAGGCGTTCCATCATTCCGCGCTATTGTGGCTGCGGACATCCCAACGCTGAATCAAAACACCACCGGCACAGCGGCCAACGTTACAGCGTCAAGCAATTCCACATTGACCACGTTAAGCGCACTTAGCTTGCCTGGTTCACAAGTCAGCGGAAATATTAGCGGAAACGCTGCAAACGTTACCGGCACAGTAGCTATCGCCAACGGTGGCACAGGCCAAACAACCGCAGCAGCGGGCTTTAATGCTTTATCGCCCATCACTACTGCTGGCGACTTGATCCTTGGTAATGGCACAAATAGCGCCACCCGATTGGCTATTGGCGCTAATGGCTACGTTTTGACATCAAATGGCACAACAGCATCATGGGTCGCGGCCAGTAGCGGATCAGGGACGGTTACCAGCATTACTGCTGGCACGGGGCTGACAGGTGGAACAATCACCACCAGCGGCACAATTGCATTGGCCACAACTGCGGTAACTGCTGGCAGCTATACAAGCACCAACATTACGGTTGACGCCTATGGCCGAATTACATCAGCGGCTAATGGCACGGGCGGTAGTGGTATTACAACAGGCAAATCCATTGCGATGGCAATGATCTTCGGTTACTAAGGAAACAACATGGCTAATCCAAACATTGTCAACGTCACTTCCATTTATGGAAACACATCGTATTTAATTCCTAGCACAACATCTGCTACCACTTGGACTGCGCTTACTCCAGCGTCCGGCACGGTAAATAAAATTGACAATATTGTTGCTGCCAATGTGACTGGATCAGTTGCAACTGTAACTGTTTCAATTAACAGCGCAATTTCTGGAGGCGGCACAGCGTATCGTTTGGTTTATCAAGTCATTGTCCCTGTAAATGCATCATTAATTGTTGTAGATAAAAGCACAGCGTTTTATCTTGGTGAAGCGCAATCTATTGTTGTTACCGTGGGCACTGCTTCTGCTATTGAACTTACCGCATCTTATGAGGCTATTACCTAAATGGCTAATCGGTGGAAAGGCGCCATCAGAGCAGCTACGGCTGCTACAACATCCGCGTCGTCTGCGGTTGGGATGTGGCGTTTAAATAATCAAATTCAGGCAGCAAAAGCCGGAACTTGGCCTATTTTTTCAACCACACCTACAAGCGTTGAGTATTTAGTAGTAGCAGGGGGCGGGGGAGGCGGTGGCGGTAATGGAGGCGGTGCTGGCGGCGCTGGTGGGTACTTAACTGCCACAGGATTTGCTGTTTCTTCTGGAAGTACATACACCGTCACAATTGGCGCAGGCGGAACAGGCGCAGCAGTAGGTGTCAATGGCGGCAACTCTGTTTTTTCGTCTGTTACAGCTACTGGAGGCGGCGGCGGCGGGCAAGGATCAGTTGGCGGTAGCGCAGCAAATGGCGTAAATGGCGGTTCTGGCGGTTCTGGCGGCGCCGCGTCTACCACATCAACACCAGGCACTGGTGTCTCTGGCCAAGGTAATAGCGGCGGCGCAAATAACACCGCAAACCCGTACACCACAGGCGGCGGCGGCGGTGCAGGTGCGGTTGGGACTGCGGCGGTTAGCATTGTTTGCGGAAATGGCGGTATTGGTTTATCTTCATCTATAAGCAGCGTACTTACATATTACGCTGGCGGTGGTGGTGGCGGAGCACCTAATTATTCTGGCAGCAATACGCCTGGGATTGGTGGACTTGGAGGTGGCGGAACTGGTGGAGCATACAACAATAGTCCTCCTGCAAGTAATGGCACTACTAACACTGGCGGCGGTGGAGGCGGCGCAGGCGGAACTGGCGTTGCATCCAACGGCGGTTCTGGAATAGTTATTATTCGTTATCCTGATTCATACCTTGCAGCTACATCAACAACAGGTTCGCCGACTATTACAGTAACTGGCGGTTATCGTATTTACACTTGGACTGGCAGCGGTTCAATTACTATTTAATACTATGTCAATACAATGGAAAGGTTCAATTTTGTCGTCTGTTGAGCCAACAACATCAACTTCTGCTGCTGTTGGCGTATGGAATTTAAGCGACCAATTTCAAGCACAAAGCGCATCACTTTGGCCCGTTTTAATTGTTTCTCCGCCATCAGTAGAATATTTAGTTGTTGCGGGCGGTGGCGGCAGCGGTAGAGAAAGTTATTCAACTGGATTGGGCGGTGCTGGTGGCGCGGGCGGGTATTTAACTGCTACCGGATATTCTGTTTCTAGTGGAAGTACATATACAGTTACTGTTGGCGCTGGTGGTGCTGGATATGCGGGTGGCACGGGAGCGCCAGGTTCTAATGGTTCTAATTCAGTATTTGCAACAATTACATCTACCGGAGGCGGCGGCGGCGGCGGCGGCACATCTGGTGCTCCTGCCGTTGGCAAAAATGGTGGTTCCGGAGGCGGTTCTGGAGGGGTTGGCGCTGGTACAGGCATAAGCGGGCAAGGCAATAATGGAGGTGCTGGAGCAGGCGGTGGTGGCGGCGGCGGCGCAGGTGCTGCTGGTGGTTCTGGGAATTCAGGTGCTGGCGGCGTTGGATTGTCATCGTCTATAACTGGAACTGCTACGTATTATGGCGGTGGAGGCGGTGGTGGTTGTTATGGCGGCGGTACCCCAGGCCCTGGCGGCAATGGCGGCGGCGGCGTTGGTTGCGTTTATGGTTCTGCCGCACCAGCAGCAGGAACTGCTAATACAGGAGGCGGCGGCGGCGGCAACGGCAATAGCGGCGGTGCAGATAGCACCCCTGCTGCTGGAGGTTCTGGCATAGTTATTATTCGATATGCGGATACATACGCTGCCGCAGTATCTACAACAGGCTCGCCTACTGTCACAGTAACTGGTGGTTATCGTATTTATAAATGGACTGGCAGCGGTTCAATTACGTTCTGAGGAAGAAATGGCACATTTTGCAAAACTTGATGACGCCAATGTAGTGCTAGAAGTGCATTGCGTACACAACAACGAATTGTTAGTTGACGGCGTTGAGTCTGAAGCTAAAGGCATAGAGTTTTTGGTTTCATGGAGTGGTGGCTACACCAAGTGGAAACAGACATCATACAACGGCACTATGCGTAAAAACTACGCCGGCATTGGGTATACCTATGACGATGAACGCGACGCATTTATTCCGCCACGGCCTTACACAAGCTGGTTGCTTGATGAGCATACTTGCCAATGGAATTCTCCTACCCCGTATCCCAATGATGGCAACCCATACGCTTGGGATGAATCAACTTTAACTTGGACAGCATTATGAACATCAATCTACCTATTGAATTAGTAAACCAAATCCTCGGTTATTTGGGCAGCCGCCCATACCAAGAGGTATTCCACTTTGTCCAAACAGTACAGAATTTAGCCAAGGAGCAAATGCCCCCTACGGCGCCAGAAGATACGGCATAATGCCCGAAAACGTACTGGTGCGCTCACCAGGGATTCTATGGAATCGAAAAAATGTCAGAAGAAATCCTAGCGGAAGTTGAATCCGTGCCAGATCAGGTTGCAACGGCTGCGCCTGAGACTGAAGTTATTACGCCGGAAGTAGAGACGCCCAAAACATTCTCGCAAGAGGAAATGGACGCAGCTATTGGTAAACGCCTTGCAAGAGAGCAACGAAAGTGGGAACGGGAACAAGCGCAGCGCCAAGCGGAAACGCAAACGCTGAGAGCTCCAGCCGCCCAATCCGTTGACCAGTTTGAAACACCTGAAGCCTATGCAGAAGCATTGGCCCTCCAGCGCGCTGAAGAACTAGTCGCCAAACGGGATGCGGCAAGGCAGCAGTCGCAAATTCTTGAGAGCTACCATGAACGTGAAGAAGAAGCCCGTGGCAAATACGAGGATTTTGAACAAGTCGCGTACAACCCCAAACTTCCGATCACCGACGTGATGGCAGAGACGATTCGATCTTCGGATGTTGGGCCTGAGTTAGCTTACTACCTCGGTTCTAACCCCAAGGACGCGGAACGTATTTCCCGTATGTCGCCACTCGGTCAGGCAAAAGAAATTGGGAAGATTGAAGCCAAACTGGCTGCTGATCCTCCCGTGAAACGTACAACGTCGGCGCCAGCACCAATCTCGCCTGTCACCGCCCGATCCACTGGATCACCGGCCTTTGACACTACTGATCCACGGTCTATCAAGACCATGTCGGATTCGCAGTGGATAGAAGCCGAAAGGGCACGGCAGATTAGAAAATTGCAAGCGCAGGCAAACCGCTAACTTTTTTAAGGACTTTTTTTCATGTCTAATAGTATCCTAACCATTGATATGATCACACGGAAGGCTCTCGAAATCCTTGAGAACAATCTGGTGATCACCCGTAACGTTAACCGTCAGTACGACGACAGCTTTGCTGTTGAAGGTGCCAAGATCGGTTCTACTCTGCGTATTCGCCTGCCTGACCGCGCTTTGGTCACTGACGGTGCCGCCCTGCAAGTTCAGGACGACAACGAGCAGTACACTACTTTAACGGTTTCTACCCAAAAGCACATCGGCGTCAACTTCACATCTGCTGAATTGACCATGCAATTGGATGACTTCGCTGAGCGTGTGTTGAAGCCGCGTATTTCCCAGTTGGCCTCCAGCATTGACGCTGATGTTGCCAATGCCTACAAAACCATCGGTAATAGCGTTGGCACTCCCGGCACCACTCCTTCGACTTCGTTGGTCTTGCTCCAAGCCCAGCAAAAGCTGAACGAGAACGCTGCTGTGATGAACCCCCGCTATGCAACGGTTAACCCCGCTGCAAACGCTGGTCTGGTTGAAGGCATGAAAGGTCTGTTCAACCCCACCGACACCATCAGCAAGCAGTTTAAGAACGGCATGATGGGCACTGGCGTGCTGGGTTACGACGAGATCAATATGTCTCAGTCGATCAAGCAGCACACTACTGGTTCGCGTGATGCTACCGCTGCTACCACTGTGAAAACCACTGTGACTTCTGAAGGTTCTGCCACCCTTGTTTTGACCCAAGGTTCTGTGACTACAACCATCAAAGCTGGTGACGTGTTTACCGTTGCAGCTTGCTCTGCTGTGAACCCGCAAACCCGTGAAACCACTGGTTCGCTGTTCCAGTTTGTGGCTCTGGCTGATGCAACCGCTTCGTCTGGCGATTGGACTGTAACTGTGGCTCCCATGTACTCCGCTGCTCACGCATTGGCTACCATGACTGCCCTGCCAGCATCTAGCGCTGTTGTGACTTTCTTGGGTTCCGCTTCTACTGCTTACGCACAGAATCTGGTTTACCACAAGGACGCAATATCGTTCGCCACGGCTGATCTCTTGCTACCTCAAGGGGTCGATATGGCTGCACGTTCTGTCCATAACGGTATCAGCTTGCGCGTTGTTCGTCAGTACGACATCAACAACGACCGTATGCCTTGCCGTATTGACGTTCTGTATGGTTTCAGCACCATTCGTCCACAGATGGCTTGCCGTCTCTGGGGTTAATCAATTCTTTTGAAGGAAAAATATCATGGCTATTCCTAATGGCGCAGGCGGTTACCAAGTTGGTGACGGCAATCTGAGTGAAGTCAACATGGGCGTGCAATCGACTCCAGTAGCAGTTACTGCTGCTGCGACGTTGACTGCTGCTCAACTGACCAACGGCATCATCACCTACACAGGTGCAGTTGCTACTGTTACGCTGCCAACTGCAGCTCTTACCGATGCTTTGGTTTCCAGCGCAAAAGTAAACAGCTCTTTTGACTTTGCGGTCATCAACATTGGCGGCACTAACACTGTCACCATTGCTGGTGGTACTGGCTGGACTTTGGTTGGCACGGCTACTGTCGCTGCTGGCGTGTCCTCGCAGTGGCGCGCTGTCAAGACCGGCGACGCAGCCTGGTCTGTGTATCGTTTGGCTTAAACCTAAGTGGGGGCTTCGGCCCCCATTTTTAAGGAAACAATCATGTCAAATACCAAAGCAATCGGCGTCTCTTATCTTGACCCCGAATTTTCTACCTGCTACGCTACCGAGGAAATTGGGTACGCAGCAGCAGCGCAAGGTACTGTGACGCAAGCAACAGACAAGTCAACAGGGGTAACTCTGAACAAGTCTGCTGGCCGCATCACTATGAATGCTGCATCTTTGGCCGCTAATACTGCTGTGTCATTCACCTTGACTAACAGCGGCATTAGCTCCAACGACGCAATCATTGTGAACGTATCTGGTGGCGGTACAGCCGCTGCCTACACAACGTATATCTCCAGCATGACCGCTGGCTCGGCAGTTGTTACTTTGCGTAACCTAACGGGCGGCGCTTTGGCTGAAGCTGTCGTTCTCAACTTCGCCATCATCCACGGCGCAAGCTAAAAGGAGGGGGCCAAAAGCCCCCTTTTCCTATGGAAATATACCTGTCTCACCCTGTCCACGGTCGCAAAGTAGCGACGATGGAACTTGAAGCCCAGTTTGATGAGAAACACGGCTGGACAAGATATACTCAGGACACGCCCGTAGCTACTGAGGCGGCTCCTGTAAACGCACTGGAAGTTAAGCGCCGTCGTAGAACTGAACCTGAAGGAGCCTAGTCATGGCGACATACACTGCTGGCGATCAAATCAACCGGTCGTTGAGGTTGCTCGGCGTGTTAGCCGAGGGCGAAACCCCCTCCGCATCTGTCTCTCAAGACGCCCTGATGGCGCTCAATCAGATGATTGATTCGTGGAATACTGAGCGCCTTTCCACTTTTGTTACCCAAGATCAAACCTTTTTGTGGCCGGCTGGCTTTATCAGCCGCACGCTCGGCCCCAGCGGCGATTTTGTAGGCCTGCGCCCGATCCTGATGGACGACGCCACCTACTACCGTGACCCAGGCACAAACGTCAGCTTTGGCATTAAATTTATCAACCAGCAGCAGTACGACGGTATTGCTGTAAAGACGGTCACGTCCACATACCCGCAAGTCTGCTGGGTCAACATGGGCTTTCCTGACATCACGCTGACAATCTATCCTAGGCCCACCCGCGAATTGGAATGGCACTTTGTCAGCGTCCAAGAGCTAGACCGCCCCGCCAACTTGGCCACCGTGATGTATTACCCGCCAGGCTACCTGCGGGCGTTCACCTACAATTTGGCTATGGAGTTTGCGCCTGAGTTTGGCGTTGAGCCTAGCCCGCAGGTTTCGCGTATTGCCATGACCAGCAAGCGCAACCTAAAGCGCATTAACAATCCTGATGATGTCATGTCCATGCCCTACGCCATTGTGGCGACTCGGCAGCGGTTCAACATCTACGCTGGTAACTATTAATGCATACCCCCATCCTAGGTTCCAGCTACGTCGCCCGCAGCGTCAATGCTGCGGACAACAGGATGGTCAACCTGTTCCCCGAGATCGTCCCAGAGGGCGGCAAAGAGCCTGGTTTCTTGCAGCGGGCACCAGGTCTGCGCAAGTTATGCACCGTCGGCACCGGCCCGATTCGTGGCGCGTGGCAGATGAAGGGTATTGCGTATGTAGTCTCGGGAAACGGTTTTTACAGCGTTGATACCAACTGGGTATCTACGCCTTTGGGCACCGTATCTGGCATTGGCCCTGTCAGTATTGCTGACAACGGCACACAAATCTTTATTGCCACTAATCCTGACGGGTACATCTACAACGCATCTACGGAAGTGTTCGCCCAGATTACTGACCCTGATTTTCCTGGCGCAGTTACGGTAGGCTTTCTTGACGGCTACTTTGTTTTTAATCAGCCCAACAGCCAGCTTTTTTGGGTTACGTCCTTACTTGACGGCACTTCGGTTGACCCATTAGAGTTTTCAGTTGCAGACGGGTCTCCTGATGGGTTAGTGGCTTTAATAGTTGACCATCGTGAGGCGTGGCTATTTGGAACTAGCTCAATTGAAGTTTGGTACAACGCTGCGGGATTAGATTTCCCACTTTCGCGCATTCAAGGCGCGTTTAACGAGATTGGCTGCATTGCCCCATACTCTGTGGCCAAGATGGACAACGGCCTGTTTTGGCTGGGCGCCGACGCCCGTGGGCAGGGCATTGTCTACCGTTCCAACGGCTACACCGGCACCCGCATCTCAACGCACGCCGTGGAGTGGCAAATTCAACAATACCAGAATATGTCGGACGCAATTGCGTACACATATCAACAAGATGGCCACAGCTTTTACGTTCTGATCTTCCCATCGGCTAACACAACTTGGGTCTATGACGTAGCCACCCAAGCTTGGCACGAGCGCGCTGGATGGGTTGACGGTCAATTTACCCGCCACCCGTCAAACTGCCAAGTTTCGTTTAACAATGAGATTGTTGTCGGCAGCTACAACAACGGCAACCTGTACGCTTTTGACTTGGATGTCTATAGCGACTACGACCAAATACAGCGGTGGTTGCGGTCATGGCGTGCGCTGCCTACGGGTCAAAACAATCTAAAGCGCACGTCACAGCACACACTGCAACTTGACGCCCAAGCTGGTCATTATTTACCGGCTGACGCTGGCGTTGAGCTTTTAATTACTGAGGGCGGCAATAACATCATTACTGAGGCAAGCGATTATTTGGCGGCGTCTACAACGCCTGCCGTCAATCCAGAGCCTCAGTTTATGCTGCGCTGGTCTGACGATGGTGGCCATACTTGGTCTAATTCACATTGGGCTGGTGGCGGCGCCATTGGTGCGTATGGCAGACGTATATTCTGGCGTCGGCTGGGTATGACGCTCAAGTTGCGCGACAGGGTTTACGAGCTGTCCGGCACCGATCCTATTAAGATCGCAATCATGGGCGCAGAACTTGTTATGAGTCCCACGAATGCTTAATCTAACCAATATCCCTTCTGCCCGTGTCGTGTTTATCGACCCGCAAACAAACCTTATGTCAAGGTCTTGGTATAGGTTTTTCTTTAATTTGTTTGTGCTTAGTGGCTCTGGCCAGCCCCCAGCGGCGCTTACCGCCATTACGGTAACCGCGTCGCCGTTTGTTTACGCCAACACATCAGACTTGCTGGTGGACGTAATCGTCAGCGGCGGGAATGTTTCAAAGCTGGAATTTTCCCGTGATGGTGTTACATTTTTTAACACAGGCAGTTATTATGGGATGTTTGGTTTATCGCCAGGAGATCAACTCCGAGCAACCTATGTAACGCTGCCGACAATGACTCTTGTTCCGAGGTAAATATGACCACTTACTTGACCCCCAGCCCCAAGATGCAATTCTTTGATGCTAATGGCAATCCATTGGCAGGCGGCAAACTGTACAGCTACGCCAGCGGAACAAGCACTCCATTGGTGACGTACACCGATTCAACTGGATTGTCGGCTAACACTAACCCCATCATCCTTGATTCGCGGGGCGAGGCCAATGTTTGGCTTGGCGGCAACAACTACACTTTGACGCTCAAGACGGCCACCGACGTGCTGATCTGGTCGGTTGACGGCGTAAACGGTTCGTTTAATTCGTCCAATATTAGTTACACACCTGCGGGTACCGGCGCTGTTACTACTACGGTGCAAGCCAAATTACGTCAGACTGTTAGCGTCCAAGACTTTGGCGCCATAGGCGACGGCACTACTGACGACACGGCGGCCATTCAAGCCGCCATTAACGCGCTGTCCGCAGCCGGTGTCGGCGGTACAGTTTTGCTGCCTGCTGGCGCGTACAAGATTACCCAGAATCTGAGCATTACTTGGCCTAACTCTACCGATCAGAACTCACCTGGACGCATCACGATGCGCGGTGAAGGCGCTGATCTGTCCTACATCTATGACTATCGTTCCAATGCTTCCGCAGCTACCGGCGGTGCCGTTACGATAGACTTTACGGCTGGGTACGACAACAAATTCTTCACGATGTACTTTGGTCAGTTCAGCCTGATCAAGAAATTCAACGCGACAACCTACGCCAGCGGTAGTTACACGATTGGCGTAGGCACCGGCTTGTACCTAAAGAACATACCTGGCATAGGTGAATTTAACGACATTCGCATCATTGGTTACAACACTGGCGTTGTAATGAACGACTGCCTTGGATTAACGGTAGCCAACTTTAACGTTCAACTAGCCGACATTGGCTTTTTAGTCTCTCAGACATCTTTCTCCGAGCCTACCGCCATGCAGTACAACAACTGCACGGTGGCCGGTATTAAGTCTATTGGTTACCTAATTGTTGGCGGCGGCCCTGTTGCTTTTAACGGCGGCGTGATTGAAACCTGCGGCGTAATGAGTGGCAGCAGCCAAGGTACATCTGGCGGTATCTATTACCAATCCACGGCTTTCCTGCCCACGCAATTGATTGTTGACGGCGTATTCTTTGAGAACAACGGCGGCAACGCTGACATCTACATCAACGCGCCTACTAGCGTCGCAGCCCGTTCTACAAGCAGCATCAGCAATTGCTTGTTTGCCCGTAACAGCAATACGCTGTACACAACCAATAACATTTTTGTCAACAACAATAGCTCAACGGCCACCTTGGTGGTCAACGTTATTGGCAATGGCTTTAAAGGTTTTTCGCCTTACGTTGACAGCAGCTCACGCAAATACATTTCCAGCGGCGGCACCAACGTATCTGGCATCACCATTTACGGTTTGGGTAACTTTTACAACAGCGCAACTGAAACCCCGACAGTTGTCATTGACATAACAGGCGGTGGTGGTGGTTCGCAGAATCTGCAAAGCGTTACAACGATTGGCGCGACCACCACGGTTAACTCTACGTTTAACGGCGTAAACATCGGGACGTACTCCAGCACACCTTCTGTTACGTCATCCACCACGACAATGGCGTTGGCCAATTCCACCAACGCTGTCGGCCTTGTATCGTCGGCTTGGCAAGGTGCAGGCAACAATACCAACGATTTGGGCGCTCCTGGTACAAGCTGGAACAATATTTACGGTACAACCTATCGCATCGGTTCGGGCACGGCAACAATTACGGCGTCCGGCAACAACATCAACCTTAACGGCGTAGCAGCAGCAGTGGCCACTGTTGGCCTTGGCCCTGTCACTACGGACACTTATTTCTTAGGCGGCTCGACCCTTAAATGGAAGTCGCTATACCTAGGTACCGGCGTCATTGATTGGAACGGGTACGCAATTGCTGCGCCTTCTGGCGGTACAACAACATTTTTGCGTAATGACGGGACTTGGGTGACTCCTAGCGGGTCAGGCTCTGGGACAGTTACAACGGTAGGCACAGGGACTGGATTAACTGGCGGCCCTATCACAACTACCGGCACCATATCTTTGGCCAATACGGCAGTCACGCCTGGTTCTTACACAACGGCCAACATTACCGTGGACGCTCAAGGGCGCATTACGGCGGCTGCAAACGGCTCCGGCATTGGCACAGTTACTAGCGTCGGCTCTGGCGCTGGCCTAACTGGCGGCCCTGTTACAAGCAGCGGATCGTTGGCTATTGACTACACCTACGCAGGCACTTGGACGGCAAACCAGACATTTAACGGAGTAAACATCGGGACGTATTCCACTGTTCCGTCAATTACTACAAGTGGCACCACAATTGGATTGGCCAACTTCACCAACGCTGTTGTGCTTGTTTCCGCTGCTTTGCGCGGTGCTGGTAACAATACTAACGATCTTGGCGCTTCTAGTTACAACTGGAACAATGTTTACGCAACTACTTACCGAATTGGGTCAGGCACTGCTAATATAACGGCGTCTGGCAACAACATTAACCTTAATGGTGTAGCAGCGGCAGTAGCAACTGTTGGTTTTGCGCCGGTTACAGACGACACCTACTATTTGGGTGGCAGCACGCTTAAATGGAAAGGTTTGTATTTAAGCAACACTGCGGCGCTAACTTGGGGCACATACTCAATTGCGGCTCCTGCTGGTGGAACCACTACATTTTTACGCAATGATGGTACATGGGCAACCCCAGGCGGCTCTGGCATCGGCACCGTGACCAATGTGGCCACAGGTACCGGCTTGACCGGCGGGCCTATCACAAGCACTGGCACCATCTCGCTGAACTTGGCCAGCGTCAACACTTGGACTGGCAAACAAACCTTTAATGGTGAGTTTCAGACTAACACCATTGGCACGGTCAGCGGCGTTGGGCTTGCCCCAGTAACGGACAATACTTATTATTCTGGTGGTAGCACTTTGCGTTGGGCGGGTATGTACACCAACGCGCTAAACACTTTGGGTGTTTTTACTTGGAACAGTTACGCCATACCCGCACCTACGGGGTCAACTGTAACTTTCTTGCGCAATGATGGGACTTGGGCAACACCAAGCGGTTCTGGCATTGGCACTGTTACTAATGTTGCTACTGGCACCGGACTGACAGGTGGCCCAATTACAAGCACTGGTACCATTTCTCTTGCCAATACGGCGGTAACAGCAGGTACTTATACCGCCGCAAATATTACCGTTGATGCGCAGGGGCGCATTACTGCGGCTGCAAATGGTTCCGGCGGTGGCAGCGGCACAGTTACATCTATTGCGGCGGGTTCTGGTCTGACCGGAGGAACAATCACTACTACAGGCACCGTAGCAATAAATTTTGCAAGCGCCAATACTTGGACAGTTAATCAAAACTTTAACGGCGCCAACATAGGTACATTCTCAACTGTTCCAAGTGTTACATCTACAGGATCAACAGTTGGATTAGGTAACTCAACTAACGCTGTTATCCTTAACGGATCATCTTGGCAAGGTGTTAGCAATAACACAAATGATCTTGGCGCGTCGGGTTTAAATTGGAATAACGTTTACGCTACAAAGTACAACATAGGTTCTGGGACAGCGTATATCGGCGCGTCAGGAAACAATGTTAGCTTAAACGGAGTTGCGTTTGCAGTGCCTTTGGTTGGTTTTGCCCCAGGTATTGACGATTATTATTATTTAGGCGGTTCAACTTTGCGTTGGGCATCGGTGTATATAGGTTCTGGCGCATTAAATTGGAATACTTATGCTATTCCGGCGCCTACTGGCTCTACATCTACTTTCTTGCGCAATGACGGTACTTGGGCTACTCCAACTGGTTCCACCACCAACGCAGTTACTTTTAACAACGGCGGTTCTGGTGGCGGCTCGGGCAGCACGTTTAACGGCGGCTCGGCGCTGACTGTGTCCTACAACACTGTCGGCGCGCCTAGCACAACAGGTACGGGGGCGTCGGGAACTTGGGGTATTAGCGTCAGCGGCAATGCAGCCGGTTTGACTGGCTCGCCCAGCATTACAGTCAGCAGCGTCACCGTGGGCTCGGCCACTACGGCGGTCGGCTCCAGCGGTACCAACACAACGCTGGGCAACAACACAGTGTTTGTTTCCCCTGCTGTTGGCTTTGCTCCCGCTGTAGATAA
>Ga0209191_1000973_pt1 | contig 19883 bp, 40 predicted proteins | sample S_130626_EF_Meta_FD_187320 | JGI IMG/M metagenome (GOLD analysis project Ga0209191, IMG submission 187320) | Freshwater microbial communities from Lake Simoncouche, Canada to study carbon cycling - S_130626_EF_MetaG (SPAdes) (version 2) | ecosystem: Environmental > Aquatic > Freshwater > Lake ...
CACATCGAGGTTATCGAAATAATAAATAAAGGTGAATCACTAACCAAAGCATATAATCGTGGCTTAAAACAAGCAAAATACAACCATGTTGTATTTTGTCATGATGATATTACAATTGAAACAAAAGAGTTGAGTGAAGACGAAAGAATAAACCTTCTTCACGTCAAACACGGAAATAAAGGTCATCATATAGAAGCAGGATTTAATATGTTAGATGAGTTTGATATTCCAACCAAAATAATAAGAGCAACATACAAAAACAAAACAATAGAGAGTTATGAATAAATTAGATTTACATTACCAAGCACTTCTTCAAGACATTCTTGACAACGGAGTAGAGAAAAAAGACAGAACAGGTACAGGAACAATCTCAGTATTCGGTAGACAAATACGTCACAATATGAAAGATGGTTTCCCTTTACTTACTACAAAGAAGATGCCATTCAAAACAATCGTAACAGAACTTCTTTGGTTCTTACGAGGTGATACAAATATTAAGTATTTGGTTGATAATGGATGTAATATTTGGAATGGTGATGCTTATAAGAATTATGGACAGAAAATTATATCTGAAGGTTATCAAAATTTAGTTGCGATAGGATGGCCTAGTACACAAGAAGAATTCATCAACAAAATCAAAACAGATGATGAGTTTGCTAAGAAGTGGGGTGAATTAGGGCCTGTGTATGGGGCTGGTTGGCGTAATTGGAACGGCAAATCAGACGAAAAACTTTACGAAGATTATTTGAAAAAAGTTAAAGAAAAGTAGTATTTTTCCATTTATTACCATATTTATATATAGTAAACAATGGTAATTATGAACTACAAAAAAATACACGACAACCTTATTGAGAGAGGAAAAAATAGAAAATTAGAAGGATATGTTGAAAAACATCACATTATACCAAAATGTATGAATGGAACTAACGAACCAAATAATTTAGTGGAATTAACTGCTAGAGAACATTTTTTAATACATTGGTTATTACACGAAATGTATCCCGATAATACTGATTTGAAATATGCTTTTTGGTCTATGTGCCGTAATTCAGATAACCAACAGAGATATAAACCATCATCAAGGGTGTATGAATATGCTAAACACAAAATGTTAGAAGTGTGGATAAAATTTAAACCATCTGATAATCAGATAAATTCCATTAAAGAAAGTTTAACAGGTACTAAATGGTATCATAAACTTGATGGAAGAAATTTAAGAGCCTTTCCTCATGACCCTAAAATAATTGAAGAAGGGTGGTTACAAGGTAGGTTTGGTGGTAAATCAATATCAAACAAAGCTAACGAAGATAAAGAAAAAAAGTATGAAGGAAAGAAATTACCATCAACCTCAAACAAAAGGTGTTCAATAGACGGTGTCGAATTTGAATCAGCTAAAGCTGCTGCGGATTTTCTTAATATGAATGAGTTTTCTATTAGATGGATATTACAAGGTAGAGGTCGTTCACAAAAACATAAAGAAAAGTATAAAAATTGGTATTATATAAATTAAAAAAGAAAAATTATGGAAAATTACAAAGCGGATTATTACAATCCAGAAACATTTGAAAAATCAGAAATTGAAACTAAAATCCCTGTTGATTTAGTTAGACAAATACGTAGAGACTTAGAAATTATACAAGGTTATCTCGTAACACCTACATTAATTAATCCTGATGATAAGGATTCTGTTGTGTTTGGTATTATGGATATGAATGACAAAACAATGAAGTATAAAGTAACAATTTCACCAAACAATTAAATTTCCGTTTATGAAGTATACTCACGAAGATGGGACTCCATTCTCAAAAGAAGAGTTCTTAGAAAAATTACGAACAGATAAAGAGTTTAATGATGAGTTTGGTAATAAAGGAATAGACCAAATCACAAACCTAATCAACGACCTTAAAACAAATCCTGATAGTAGACGTTTGATGGTGAACGCTTGGAATGTTGGAGAATTAGACCAAATGGTTCTTCCACCTTGTCATTATGGATTTCAAGTTTATACAAGAGAGTTGAGTTATGACCAAAGATTTGAAATTTTCATTTTAAAAAATGAAAGAAAGTTTGATTGGACTCCAGATAAAAGGATAACATCTGATGTGTTAGATGAATTGAATATCCCAACCAGAGCAATCTCTTTAATGTTTAATATGAGGTCAAATGATGTTCCATTAGGTCTTCCATTTAATATATCATCTTATGGTTTATTATTAGAAATTATTGGGAAAATGGTTAATATGATACCTGACGAATTAATTACTAATTTAGGTGATGCTCATATCTATAAAAACCAAGTAGATGGTGTTAAAGAACAATTAACAAGGGAACCATTTGAATTACCTAAATTAGTTATGTCTAACCAAATTAATTTTAATGAAAGTGTCGATGAATTTTTGAATAGTTGTTTAATGACTGATTTTATTCTTGAAAATTATCAATCACATTCAACCATTAAAATGCCATTATCTAATTAGTTTTTTCATAATTTGACGATATTTATATTAAAGAGTAACCCTTAAAGTAAATCAATATGAAAAAGTTTTTAATCTATGAAATAAAAAACAATATAAATGGTAAATCTTATATTGGACAATATAGTGGTGAGTCATTTGAAAAGTATTTTGGAAGTGGAAAATTAATTAAGTTATCAATAAAAAAATATGGATTAGAAAATTTTTCTAAAACAATTTTAGAAGAGTGTTTTAATAAAAATGAATTGAATGAAAAAGAAATTTTTTGGATAGATAAATTAAAAACCATTGAAAATGGTTATAATTTAACTGAAGGTGGAACAGGGGGTGATTTGTCTGAATTTATAAAGTATGATGAGAATTGGGTTGAAAAACAAAGAATCTCTACAAAAAAATATTGGGACAATCTAACTGAAGATGAAAGAAAAAAAAGAAGTGAAATTGTTTCAGGTGAAAAAAATGGGATGTATGGTAAAGATGGGTTTTGGAAGGGTAAAAAAATACCAATAGATATTATTAAAAAGTCATTGGAGAATAGAAGAAGTTACGATAAAGAACAAAACCCAAATTGGAAAGGTGGGGTTACTTATGTTTATTGTGAATGTGGTAAAAGAATAGGTTATGGTCATACTCACTGTAACAAGTGTAGACCAAGAACTGAAAGTAATAATCCTTTTTACGGAAAACAACATACAGAAAAAACTAAAAATAATTTAAGAGAAAAAAGAACGGGTGTTTATAATGGGAGTCAAAATATTCCAATAGTAATTGATGATGTTGAATATAGGTCTTCAGGGGAAGCATCAAAAATACTTAATATTCCAATGGTCACAATTCGTTGGAGGGTTAAAAGTAATAATAAAAAATTTGAAAACTATAAATATAAAATATGAAAAGTCCATTAACAGGAAAAGAAATGAAATTAATGTCGGAACCATCCACATTAACATACAAAGGGAAAGAATACAATGTGATAAACCACTTCTACCTATGTGAATCAACAAATGAACAATTCACAACAACAGAATTGGATGAGAAGAATTTAGAAGAATTATACAAACAAATAAATTAAATTATGTGGGATATAGTAGTAATAAAAAAAGAAGACGATAAGTACATTGTTATGACACCCAATGGTGATGTGCATTGTATAACAGAAGAGACATTTCAAACTTTTGAAAGAAATGGTAGGGTAAGTTATGACCCTGAACATAAAAAAATGTAAATAAGTTTTTAATAAAACTTCATATATAGTTCAACTATTTTTGTTGCCAATCTACCAATAGTTCTATTAACATCATCCAAATCAATTTCCATACCTTTTGATTCCATCCATTTTAAAGTACCCTGAATCATTATGTCTTTAGATTCTTCAGAACTATCTAACATGTCTTGGAAATTTTCATTGTCTTCATTATTTTCACCATAATATCGGTCAATCCATTTTTTACCGGAATATAAGAACGGTCCTGCTTGAAACATATTCACAGGACCGGCCTTTTGAACTTTCTTAAGGTATTCTTTTAAAAATCTCCAATCAAAATTTTCAAAAATTTCAGGATTTTTACTAAAAAAATCATATTCCTTATTTCCGGTTTGTTCATCAATTTGTTTTTCTTGAGTTTTTTTCCACGCATCGGTTACACTAACCAATGACAATTTACTTCCATTTTCCCAATTAACACTGATAATTAATGAGCCATCTGATTCAAATGGGTCTCTTTGAACTTTAGTTACAACACCTTTTGTTCCCGGAGGAACGCTTGTTTCACGTTCCATATGGAAACATACTATTTCATCACCAACATTTAATGGTGCATTTAATTGTCCTTTCATACTTATAAATATAATCAATATATTTATTATTATGGAATTTTTAATCACAGAATCACAGTTAAAGAAAATTTTAACAGAACAAGACAAATCTAAAATGACTGATTACATGAAAGAACTATATTCTTTCACTGAAAATATAGTTAATCGTGTTAAATCAATATACGGTTTAAATCTTAAGATGTTATTAACTTGGGGTACATCTGTTGGGGGTCTTATGGTTCCATTAGACGAATTTATTAAAACCGGAAACTTTAATTTAACCGAGGAACAGGGAATTTTAATTCTCGCTGCGGTGGCGTCAACACTCTTTTTTGAAAATAAAAAAGGTATTTCAAAAATAATTGAAAAAATAAAAGAGGAAGGTGTTTTGTCTCAATTTGAACAAATTTTATCTAAGGGAGAAGAATTAAAATCAGCATTTGTTGGTTTTTTAACTTCCATTAATGTAACAATTGGGTCACTCATGGAAGTTGTTGCTTATAGTTTTTTAATTCCAATTATTTTTGATATTTCTGCAATTGCGGAATCGTCAACAAATTTAAGACAAAGTGCATTACAAATCGTTGAGAGATTATTGGCTTCAGGTGTTATTGGTTTAAGTAGTCAATCCTTAACCGTAGCGATTAGAAAAATGTTAAAAAAACTTAAATAATTTACTTGTCTAAAAGTATTTTTTGAATCACTTTTTCTTCTTGAATAGGAGTTAGTTGATGTCTGTGAGGATATTTTTTAAACCAATTTCGAACTAAACTTTCCATATCATTTTTTTCTCGTCTTGCTCTTTTTTCAAATCCGGCTCTTTGTGCTCCTATTTCGTATTTGTGCGTATAATATTTAAATGGGTCAGATTGTTCTTTAATTGCTCTTCTTCCACTATCATATTGTAAAATATGTTCAATTTCGTGTCTAATAACTTCATTTAATTCACTAACTAGTTCATTAATAATTTCATTACCTGAATTAGGATTTACGATAATTTCAACATCTATCACATTATCTTTGTAATATAAATCACCATCAACTTCAAAAGTTTTAACATCGTCACTTTGTTTAATAGACAAATTTAAACTAAATTCAATACCTAATTGTGGGTAATTATAATATTGTTCTGTTTCTCTCAAATCATCCGGTAATTGGTATTCCCCAAATGATTTTGTTTTGTATAATGAAATAACATCATTCACGATTCTCTTAACAATATTATCATATTTTTTCTCCATAATTAAGCTTTCGTTTATGTTTTTACTTATTTCATTTACCACCTTAGTACAAATGGTGGGATTATTTAACCCCCAATATTTTAAAAAATTTTGTAATTGAACCGTAACTCTGTTAGTTAAGATATAAAAAGTTAAGTCATCATTACCCACCACTTTTTCTTTTTTACCGTTCATTAACATATTGGTTAATGCGTCCATCATAGGGTGAGAATCCTGAATATATATGGTACAGGTGACAAATGTCATTTCATCTCCCATCCTTATCATTCTTTTAGTTCCCGTAATTTGAACTTTAACATTAGCAAATACATCGGATGGGAAATTATCACCCATAGGGTCTTCAACTCTAAACTCATGTTGGGATAAGAATTTATTAAATCTCTCTATCGGTAATTCTAATTCTTCCATAATCATAAATACTTCTTAAATGAGTTTGGTTCTTCTATGCAAATATACTACATTTATTCATACAAAAAAAATTAAAATGTTAAAATTTATATCATAAATTGACTCAACGAAATAAAAAAATTATCATTTATAAAAACAAAATAACTTATGTCAAAAATAACAGAAATTAAAAAACAGTATCCCGAGTTAAACATTTCAATAATCGATTTGTTTTCGAAATTTGATGGGACAAAGACAAATAAATATTTACCGTTACTTTGTAAATTATTTGTGTATCGATTTCAACCTAAAAAAATGTGGGGGGAAAAAGACAGTATTAATGAAATGACTCATATTAAAGATAGACTAATTAACGATTACGGGTTCAACACCGAAGGAATGTCCGATAATGAAATGTATTCATATTATGTTTTTATGGACCATTTTAATAGTGACGATGTTCGAGATATCATTTCTTTCCGCAAATTCAATGAAAGAGGATTAATATCAAATAATGATGTTACATCATATCAAACATTTGAGGAAATTAGAGCTTCAGTGGGTTTAGCGGCGTTAAAAGATGATGAAAAAATAATGAAATCTCAAGTGGTTAAAGAATATGAAGACGATGTTTGGTTAGTATTGAGACCGTTGACATTTGGTTCATCTTCAAAATATGGTGCTGGAACTAAATGGTGTACCACTTATCAAAACGATAAACAATATTTTGAAAGATATTGGAGAAGAGGTATTTTAGTTTATTTTATTAATAAAATTACCGGATTAAAATTTGCGGTATTCAAATCTCTTGATGATGAAAAAGAATTAAGTTTTTGGAACGCTGCCGACCAAAGAGTTGATTTTTTAGAATTAACAATTGAGGATTACATGTTCCCGATAGTTAAAAATATTTTAAAATCAGATAAAACTAACAAAGATTTATGTTCGGTTAAAATCCAAATACAAGTGGAAATAGAATGTAATCGTTCAATGTCGAAATCATTGAGGAGTATAGAAGAATTAGATGAAGTACCAATGCCACGAATAAATTTTGAAATGGAAGACAGAACTGTTGAATCGAGAGTTTTTCAATTAAGACCTCAAGGTAGAGAAATTCGTGATGAAATTGAGTCAATTATGGAAGAACCTATGGGTTACGAAACAGAAGTGGTTGAAGAAAATAATTCAGCAATTAGAAGAAGAATTCAGAATATTAGAGAATCATTGGGATTGAGAATACAAAACATAGAAATCGAAGGAACTCATCAAGTTGGAGAAGAAGATTGTCAAGGATAAAAAAATACCCCGTAATTGGGGTATTTTTTTTATCTATTATTTTTTGATAACCCGAGTTGTTTAGAGTATCTACCAACTGAACAACTCCAATATCCTGAGGTTGTTTTATCTATCTTTTGGTCACATTTATCACTACTTTTAATTTTAGGACTAGTGAATGTGACTTTTTTAATACCTTCATCTATCGTTTTAACATAAACCTCAAATTTTTTAGGTCCACCCAATTCAACTTTTTTTCTTTTATATATCTCCTCTTTTAAAATATCTTCTTCAGTCTCTGTTTCATATATATAAGGTGCATCCAAATAAACATACTCTTTACCTATCTTAACTTTAATACCTAAGTCAGACTCAACCATCATCTTATCTTCTTCATTAAGGTCTATTTTACCTTCATTCCATAATTTTCTAACCTCATTAACCAAGTCAAAATATTTTTGAGAATAGGTATTAAAAACATTGTTAGTTAATGACATTTTTTCTGTGATATGATAAGATAATGATTCGGAGATTACAACATCCTCCTTCAAAACCAAAGTTTTATCTAAATGAGACTTTAATGTCTCTTTTATTAATTCTCTTAAATTACTCATATATTTTATTTTATAATAAATACAACCATAAAAACTAATAATTACACATCATTAAAAACTAATAAACTCACAACAACAAAAACTAACTCTTACACAACCTCAAGGACAAATTGTCTTATATAATGTCCTTGATATTTATAGTTATAAACTAATTAAATATCAAGGACATTATGTTATTAAAAAAAGGGTCGAAAGGTGACGACGTAAAAAAACTACAAACAAAGTTAGGTGCCACATCTGACGGTGATTTTGGTCCAGGGACTGAAAAATTAGTTAAAGAATGGCAAACCAAAAATGGATTAACTGCTGACGGAATCGTTGGTGATGGAACTTGGAAAAAAATGTTTCCGGGTGAAGTAATTAAAGAAGATGTTGTTATTCCATCGGGAGGATTATTCAAATTAGAAAAATTAAAAGGCCACATTCCCGAATCAGTAATCTCTCAGATTACTGACACGGCAAAAAAATTTAACATTACTAACCCATTAAGATTAGCTCACTTTTTGGCTCAGTGTGGTCACGAATCAGGTGGATTCAAAGCGGTTTCTGAAAATGTTAACTATTCCGCAGATGGTCTTAAAAAGATATTTCCAAAATACTTTCCCGGTAACTTAGCAGAATCTTACGCAAGAAACCCTGAAAAAATTGCATCAAAAGTATATGGTGGTAGAATGGGTAATGGTGATGAATCAACAAAAGAAGGATTCAAATTTAGAGGCCGTGGGTATATCCAATTAACTGGTAAATCAAACTATACAAACTTTGCTAAATTTATCGGTGAAGATACAGTATCAAACCCTGATTTAGTTGCAACAAAATATCCATTGGCGTCTGCAGCATTTTTCTTTGACTCAAATAAATTGTGGTCTATTTGTGATAAAGGAGCTGATGACGCTACGGTAACTGCGGTGACTAAAAGAGTGAATGGTGGAACTATTGGTTTACCTGATAGAATTAAACATTTTAAAGAATATTATAATCTTTTAAAATAATTCTTTTGAATGTAACATTAAAATACCTATCTTTGTAAAAAAAAAATAAAATGGGAATTTCAATTAACATGAAATCGGCTCTTAATGATTATAAATGGGTCGTTAGAATTTTAAATTCTTCAGAAACGAAGGAACATTTAGAATGCACAGAAAAATGTTTTAATCTTTGGGATGATAAATATTTACCTCCCGAAGTTGTTGGTCTTGAGAAACAATTTTTGAGACGATTAAGAAATAATTTTTGGAGTAATTATCATCAAAAAAGAATTTCTATCACATTCAAAAAAAAGTTGGTTTCAGTAGTAAAGAACTGAACTTTTTTTAAAATTTAGTGTATTTATTTATTACACATCACTCTTCGGAGTGTTCTCATATATTTTTTTCCAAAAGACCCGTGAATTTATTTTGACGGGTCTTATTTTTTTACTATCTTTGTCAAAAATAAAATACATTATGATAAAATTACAATTATACTTCAATATGATAGGGTGGATATTCATCTTTATAACTTGGGGCATGCAATTAAAATCAAATCAGAGCGATAATTTTAAAAAGATTGAAAAATCTTTAACTTATTTAGGACTTATCTGTTTTATAATTTCAATTTTAATTTACTTTTTAAACTAACAATAACAACATGGAAGATTTTTTTGAAGATTTAAACAACAGACCAAAACCAAATATATTCAAAAGAATATATTTATGGTGGAATCACGATGGTAAATATTACCACAAATACGTTAAACAAGGGGTTAAAAATCTCATCTATTGGTTCCCAATCATATGGAAAGACCGAAATTGGGATAGTCATTACATCTTTGAGATAATGAAACATAAATTAACCTCCCAAGCAGATTATATTGGTAGTAGAGATTTACACACTCGTGCTCAACAAGATGCTCGTTATATGAGACTATGTGTTAAATTAATTCAAAAAATTCAGGAAGAAGATTATACAATGGAGTATATGGATTATGCTAAAGATAGACATTTTTTCACACCTTGTGAAGACAGACCAGGTTCATCACTTTGGAACACTGAAAATATTTGGGAAAAATACGATGACTACTTCAAAAAATACCCATTAATCTATAAACGAGTTATGAATGGTGATGGTCCCTTTGGATTAGACGGTAGAGAGGACGATAAACACGTAATCGCTATGAATATTGGTCACGTAAATCACGATAGAGCCCGTAAATTATTATTTAAAATAATCGAGTCCAAAATCGAGGGATGGTGGGATTAATAAAAAAAAATAAGATGAAAAAATTAATAGTAAGTTTAGTAGTTATTGCATTCACATTACAAAGTTGTTCAACTTGTCACTCAAGACGAAGAGCACAAAATAGAAAATGGTATGTAGAGGTTGGAGCGAAGAAATACGTCAACAAAAAAATAAAATCAATTCAAACACAATTAGTAATTAATTAATATAGATTATGTGGCAAGTATATAGTTGTATGGTAGTGGCAGTAATAGTCGTGGCTGTATTATGGGTCAATGGAATTACAAATATGCACAAAAATCATCCAGATTACAAAGGCAATGAACTTTTTGGAGGATTTGATTTTGATGATGAAGATGAGGTCGATAATGAAAATCAAAAAGATTATGATGAAGATTAAAAATGTTTTCATTATCTTTGTAAAAAAATAGAAATTATGAGAATTACATTTATCAGTGACACGCACAATAAACACAAACAAATAACTGCCGATTTACCAGGTGGTGACATCTTATTACATAGCGGCGATTTAACATCTATGGGTTACGAACACGAAATCAGAGAGTTCTGTAAGTGGTTCAACAACATTGAAGGTTATACTCACAAGATATTCATTGCTGGAAACCACGATTGGGGATTCCAAGACAATGTTGATAAAGTGAAAGAAATTTTGGAATTCTACAGTGGAATTACTTACCTTCAAGATAGTGAAGTTAAAGTTAAAATTGGGGATGAAAGAGAAGTAAAAATCTATGGCTCTCCTTGGCAACCCGAGTTTTACAGTTGGGCGTTTAACCTACCTAAAAATGGTCCGGGGTTAATGAGTAAATGGGAAGGAATCCCTGAGGATACGGACATATTACTTACTCACGGACCGGCATTTAGTATTTTAGACACTGTAGAAGGAAGAAGACACGATAATTTGGGTTGTGAGTTATTAACAGAAAGATTACAGGTTATAAGTCCTAAAATCCATCTTTGTGGTCATATCCACACCGGATATGGTTATGTTAGAAAAAAGGACACTCACCACTTTAATTCATCGGTTTTAAATGAAAGATATACTTACACTCAAAAACCAATGACGATTGATTGGAACCCGGAAACAAACGAAGTAGAATTTCCTAATATCGACTAAATAAAACTTGCCAAACAACCTGAGGGATTTTGGTAAATATTTCATCAGAACCTTCCTTACTTAAATTAGGGAGGTCTTTGATGTATTTTTGGAGATATTTTGGTTCCTGTCTTAATCTCGAAACAATCGAACTTTTTCTATATAACCTATCAGGATTATATTCATATTGTTCTTTTATTACCTTTTTAATGATAAGTTTTAAATCATTCTCATTTAATTTTACAATTGTTCTCATAACAATAAATACTTAACATAATGAAAAACAAAAAAGACATATTAATTTGTAGTTGCCACTCAACGGACCATCAATTAATCATAATGTATGAAGAAGATGAATTGGATAATGGAATAACATATCCTATGTGTTATTTTCACATACATCTAAAGAAAAGACCATTTTGGGAACGAGTTAAATATGGTATTCAATACATGTTTGGGAGACAATGTAATTATGGAGCATTCGATGAATTTATATTCAATCCTGATGATTCATATAAATTACAAGAATTGGTTAACTATTTAAAAAATCAAAAAAAAAATAAATTGAAGGTAGTGAATAACTACCTTTTGTAGTATTTATTAGTATGGCAGACCAAAGTAACTTTTCAAGATTCCCAAAAAAACAATTAGTTTTTATTGCTAATAAACTTATTGAAGACGGATTTGAATGGGATGATATCACTCATAATTATCAGGATATATATGATGATAATGAAGATATACTTAAACAAGTATCCTCGTATTTTAACGAGTCAGTGGTCGAAGAGGATGTTCAGTTTTTTATTAAATTTTTAGAAATTAATGATGACTTACTTTCAAAAATATTTGAAAGTAATGATAAAACATTAATGGAACAACTTATAATTCCGGAATCAAATGATTATTTAGTTGAATATACCGTTATGGGTAGTTGTACATTCACCGAATATTATGATACTAAATTCTCATCTTATGATAAAAATTGGGTTATAGATTCAGTAAATATGCAAAGAAATGATGGTAATTGGGATTTCTATGCAGGTCAGTTAAAAGACACTAACTATGATAATTGGGAATCATCAGATTGGGAAATTGATGAAGTTAAAGAAATAAGTAATACTCAAGAATCTCGTAATCCAAGAAAGTTATTAGAAAATACTGAAAAACTTATCCCTAAATTAGATAAAAACACTCTTGTTAGTTTAAAATTTCTTATAGACAAACAATTAAAGAACCTTTGATTTCCTTGTTATTTTTTTCGTTTCTTTAGTTAATTCCCCTATTGTCTTTTTCTTTGATGGGTCAGACCATTCAAATCCCTTTTTATATCTAATTTCAACCTCTACAGGGCCAAAAGTTGTTATAGATGAATTATACTTCCAAATGGTTGTTGTTTCTTCATCCTCGTAAACTACCTGTCTTTTTGTATTTTTAGTGATTTCTATTGCCATGGGACAAAGATACAAAAAAGTTTTTAATAAAAAAAACCCCTTGTGAGGGGTTTAAATTTGTTCTTCAGTTTCTTCTCCTTTATTTTTATTAATCCATTTGTCCACCGAACCGATACCAAATGAACCTAAAACTAACCACACAAAGGCGTTAAAAATGAATTCGTTTATTACTAGGTCTTGACCTAAATAACCTGTGATAATATCCGCAATTGCGAATGCCACCATCATGATGAAAGCTAAAAAGCCAACAACACTTTTTTCATTAATTGAGTTATCGTCATTGAATAACTCGATAAAAAATTTTTTCATAGTATTTGGTAATTTACTTATTAATAAATATCAAAAAAATACTATTTATTAAAAAAATATATCATGGCAAAAGTTAATACAAGTTCCAATTCATCAGTTAAATTAGACATATCAAAAGTTAGTCGTCCGGGTGTTCATTCAAAAAATAAATCTTCAAAATTGAAATCGTCTAAGAATTACTTAAAAAAGAGTGTAGGTCAAGGTAAAAAAAGATAGTACATTTTTTAATTAATAATTTTTATTATATTTCTTATTATGCTAGATAAGAAACAAAGATTTTTTCGTCTAATTGAAAGTTATATTAATGATTTCCGAGGAGATGCGGTACGAGAGTTCTATGGAAACAACTCACAAATAAAAGTCCATACAATGACTCAAAGTTTTTCAACTAATGTCTTATTATTTGAAATTGTAGTTATGTTAGGGGAGACGATTAATGAATCTGCCATGGACGACACACTTGCAAGCGTTTTAGTTCAAGATTCTATGGTATATTTCTATCCTGAATCTAAAATACAAACTTATGTTAGGTTTGATACTTAGTTAATTTGACTTTTTTTTAACGTCTCATGAAGTTCGTTGTTTTCTTTTTGTAAAAATTCAACTTTAATAGCTAATTGTGCGACTGATTCAGTTAGTTTTAATATAGTAAGTCGCATAGTTTCTTTTTCCTTACTACTTTCTTGTAATAACACTTCTAATTTACCAATTCTATCTCTACAATCGAGTCTGACAAAATCTTCATCTTTTTCTTTTCTTAAGGCTCTTTTTTCGTAAAATCTCCAAGCGCTTGTTGAACCTAATATAGTTACGGCAGTAATTAAAACTGTCCAAAGTGATTCCTGTTGCATATTCTAAACTATTTCCTAATAAATAGTCAATTGTTAATAAAAAATTAGGTGTTTCGTTAAAATGCGAATAATTATTATTCTTAAAAGAATAATAATATAACAATAAAATATAATAAAAAATAAAAATAAGTACTAGAACTAGAACTAGAACTAGTTAGGAAAAATTCACACAACACTCAAGTCCTATATATCCTTCTAATGTTGATTGTACATTTCTTGGAAACTCCGAAGAGCCTGATGATTTTACCTGAATAAATAATGTAAATGAATCGGGAACCCATTTAGATAATTCATCATCATATTTAAATGTTGGAGTCATGTCAAATTCACTCATTGTTACCCCGATATACGATGTCTCTAACACCGTTTCACACAGCCGTTTTAATCTATCTTTATCCATATCATGTCGGAATTTAAAATAACTGAATATATGTGTTTTTGTCTCCAAGTATTCGGTTCTATTAATGATAAGAACTTTTCACCTTTAATATTCTCGTATAGGTGGTAAATTTGACCAATAATGGGTTCAAAACGATAAGATGACTCATAGACCTCTTGATTAATAATAAATGAATTATAGAGGTTCTCTGCGTCTCGCATTAATTCTTTATATTTTGTGTCATATATTTTGTTCGCTTTATCAGTCCCATTTCTTTTAAATGACGATAAATCGGTTGATTCTATTTTTGGTGACCCAACATGTGATGGGTACGAAAGTAAATTCGCCCTTAATTCTACCTTATCGATGTGTGATTGTGTTGACATAAAAAAAAAAGTGTCCCTAATTGGAACACTAATTATAAATTATTTTTTTTTTAAATTCAACTTATTGACCTTTAATCATTGATATACCGTGTTTCAGGAATTCTTTAGCTCGAGGAGAAACATGATTCATACCATAGACTTTTTCAATGTCTTTAACTAATTCTTCACCATGTTCATTTTCTTTGTAAAGTTCAATGATTTTATCCATTGCGTTATTACATTCTTTCTTTGTTTCATCAAAGTAGTTATAAGGTTTAAATGATTTAACATGATTCATTATCTCAGATGCTAAATGTTCTCCACCATCTGAAACTTTTGGATGTAATCTAAGTGTTTTTAATAATTCTAATCTATCAATTAGACCATTAACACCATTTTTTCTAATTGTTACACCATCAATATAATCTTCGGCTTCATCATCACCCATAATCTCATCTAATGACCTAACATTTCCACCATGGCAGAATTTTCTATCTTCTTTTTTTTCAGACTCTTCAGTCATGTAAAGTTTTTTGATTGAATCAATTTCTGATTCCGTAATTGTAAATCTTTTAGTTCCCATATCTATAAATATAATGATAAATATAATGTTGTATTATAATATTTATTTAAATGAAAAATATTGTTATTACATTTGGATTTATTTTAACATCATTGTTATCTTTTTCTCAAGACACTATAAGAATTAAACACACCAATTACACAACAGTCTTTAGTAAAACTAAACATTACCCCGTATTAGTTGAATGGTGGACAACCAAATCAATGGTAAGTTGTCCAACACCTCTCAAACGAAAAGATAATTTTAAACCGGACCCTCAACTAATTAAAGAAACTGATATTGTAAAAGATTACGTTGGTAGTGGTATGGATAGAGGACACATGATGCCAGCAGCAGACAATTTATGTCAGTCATCTCAGGTTCAAGACGAATGTTTTTACTTTTCTAATATGACACCTCAACCACATACATTAAATGCTGGTTCGTGGAAAACATTAGAAATATTGACAAGAGAATTAGCAAAAAAAAATGACAGTATTCATGTATGGTGTGGGTCAGTGGGTAGTGTCAAAACTTTTGGGGTTAATAAAGTATCAATTCCATCTAAATGTTGGAAAGTAATTTATATTAAAAAGACAAAAGAATACCTTTATCATATCTTTCCAAATACTTCGGATAAAATACCGTTAGAAAAATTAAAAGTATCTAAAGGAGATGTTGAAAAATTAACGGGATTTAAATTTAAATAAAAAACCCCTTTTTAGAGGGGTTATTTTATTAATATAATTTTTGAGAATCATTAAACAATTTTTTCATTTTAGATTCAATTATATTAATTTTTTGTTGGTCTGAATCCGAGACTTCGAAATTCTCCGCTTTAATTTGTCTAACTTCTTCTTGCATTCTTTGATATCTCGTAATCATATCATTATACAATCGGGCCTTTTCGTCTTGTGTTAAATTCATCATATCTTGTGTTTTTATTAAATGTATTATTATTTGATAAATTGTAATTAGTTATTCTCTTTTTTATGTTTTTTCCATTCTAACCAAAACGAGGTTAGAACTAAAATATTCATTCCACAAGACGCGATAATTTCGTAAATGTCTTCATAAATATTCATGGTTAGGTGTACATGACCAATAACCCAAAATGGAATGGCCAAATTAGACCCAATCCATATTACGGCATACTTAATAAATTTCATTTTAGGTTGAAACGTTAGTATCTATCATATCAAAAGTTGTATTATATATTCTATACCTTATTGATGTTTTGTTGTTATCAATACCAAGATATGGTAATAATTTTCTAATATGATGGTCAATTAGATAATGTTGGTCGAATTGAAAGTCATCCCACATATTCTCTTTGGTTGCTTTAGGGTCATTCAAATAAATGTTAAAATGGAGAGTATTTTCAAGGTAACCAAAAGGGTTTTCGCTATTGTGGACTTCAATTTCACCAATAACCGGGTAGATGTTCTTAATAACATCACTATTAACTAATTTTTCAAGTCCTTTAATTTGAGAGTCATTTATCATAAGTAATAATCAATTGTGTTAACCGGAATTTTAAAAGTTTCAACAAACCATTCTTTAAATCCATCTTTCCAATTATCATTAAAATAACCCTCCAATGAGTTAAGAAGTCCTTGGTCTTCAATATACAACATTGGACTTAATGGTTTTCGATAATCAGAGGCATCTAACCAATAATCTTCCCCATATAACCTGAATAATGTTTCATCATCCATATAATCACCGAGATAAAATTCTATAGCGTCTTGTTCGTCTCCATCCTCAGTTAAATGAGTCCAATGAATATTACCAACATCAAGAGTACTATTTAAATAGTTTTTTACCGTTTGGTTTAATTTACTTTCCGTAATTATATATTTCATTTTAATCTTCTAATAATTCCCAAGTCACTCCTAACCAATAGTCACGACCTTCTTTTAATCCGGTATATCCGGTAACCGATTCAATTATATTTTCCATATCAAATGGATGGTTATAATTGTTGGCTTCATATACTAATTCAAAATAAGGGTAATCACCATCATAGGTTGACCTCATTTCTTTTAAAATTCTAATCACAGGATAAGGATGAACTGATGAATGTCCAAAAAAAGCATCTAATAATGATTCAACTTTTTTACTATCCTTAATCATATTAGGCTAAACCCGATTTTGATTTATCAACTAAAGAAGCATAAATTGGTTGTGCCATTTGATTAACCTGTGAAGATATTTTTTTAACCGTATCTTCATATCCTTTTGACGAGGCATATCGTTGTCCTTTATCGTTCACAAAATTATTCACTAAATCTGAGGCATTCTTACCACCACTCAAATATTTTTTAGCAATTAAATCATAATATGATTGAATCCCACTTTGAACCGACCCATGTTGAATGTTTTTACCTGTATCTACATTACCGACATTAAATGGGTTTTTAGTTCTAATTGGTCTTGCCTTTGGATTACTTGAGAACCCTCCCTCGGCAGATAATTGAGCTAATGCCAATTCAGGTGGTACATAACCTTTAAATTTATTAAAAGAATTTTTAGCGGCATTTGCTAACATATCTCCGTTAATGTTTAATAAATTAGATGACCTACCTTGAATAAATTTATCTGCAATATTAGAATAGGCGTTCAAACCTTCAGTAGTGTTTAAATTTAATTGTGTAAACTTATCACCTGAACTTAAAATAGGATTTGTTGTTGAGGACTCATCACTTTTTGAAGGGGGTTTAGAACCTCCTGATAATATATTCTTCAAGATATCCATACTATCTTTCCCGGTAATTTGTTTTGTTATTAAATCTATAAGTTCTTGTTCGGTTAAACGAACTTTAATTTTCTTTCCCATAGTGATAAATACTTGTATTAAATAAATACAACAAAAAACCCCCATATATTGGGGGTTGTAATAGAATTAATTAAATAATCTTAATCTAATATCGATATTGAGTTTATTTTGTCTCCGGATTGTATTGAATCAATTACTTCTAACCCTTCATTAACTTTACCAAAACAAGTATGGTTCCCATCTAAATGCGCGGTTCCCTGTCTTCCGTGACAAACGAAGAATTGGGAACCTCCGGTGTTTCTACCAGCATGGGCCATTGATAATACTCCTCGGTCGTGGAATTGTTTTGGTGCCGTAACTTCACATGGGATATTATATCCAGGTCCACCACTACCGGTCCCGTTTGGACATCCACCTTGGATTACAAAATTAGGAATAACTCTATGAAAGTTTAATCCATCATAGAATTTTTTACCTATTAAATCTTTGAAGTTGTTTACTGTGATTGGAGTTTCATTGTCGTATAGTTCGGCAATCATATCTCCCTTGTCTGTTGAAATTTTTACTTTAGTCATATTTTATCTTTTGAGAAGTATATGAAAAGTATTTTATATTGTCAATTAAGAAATGCCTGTAGACTTCTCCATCATTATAACCTCAACCTTTAATCCAATATAATTTTTTATCTTATCACGAATTATCGATTCGTATTTTGCTCTCGATTTACTCATTAAATAATTTTTTAATGGGATTAAAACATATATTGTACCGTTCTTACTTATTTCAACATCAACTTTCATTGCCAATGGGACATTAACGTCCTCAACCATTTCTTTAATAGCCAATTTTATCCTTTCTTTTTGTTTTTCACTAATTATCACATCCATCACATTCGTTCTTTAATATCGTTTAACATAATCTCATTAAAATCAACTCCATGTCTTCCCTTAAAGTGTTTCAATAATAATTCAATTGGTTTGTTATAACCTTTATCCCGTAATAACAGGTAAGCTCCCAAATCAGCTTCAATTTCATCCTTTTCATTTCTTGGACCGTCGTGACCCAATATCATGTGAGTCACCTCGTGAGCCTCAATAAATTTTAAAATGTCTTTTCCGTCAGGTTCTCCTACCAAAACCTCACCATCTATTATCATAATATTTTGTCCCGGGAACATAAACCCAAATCCATACTGTTCAAAAAAACCTTCAACTTGTGAATATAGAGGGTCATCTTCAAAAACAACCACAACTGTAACATTATCTAAAAATTCACTTACGTATTCCAACTGAGTTTTATTTATCATAAAAAAATTAATTATTGGACAAAGATACGTAAAAAATGTTATTTGAGTGACTTATTTTATAAATACTTTGAGTTTGATTAAATTTTTTTTCATATCTTTGTAAAAAAATATTATGGAAAAAGAGTTATATGTAATTCGTGGGATTAGTGGCTCAGGTAAAAGTACATTAGCGAAATCTATTGGAGGTGTTCATTACGAGGCTGATATGTTTTTTATTAATCCTGAAACGGGGGTGTATGAATTTGTCCCATCCAACATAAAACACGCCCACGAGTGGTGCAAAGTAAATGTTGAATATGAAATGACTCATGATGCGGAAAGAATCGTAGTGTCAAACACATTCACTCAGGAATGGGAAATGAAACCGTATTTTGAACTTGCGGAAAAATATGGGTATATAGTATTCTCGATTATTGTGGAAAATAGACACGGAGGTGTCAATGAACACGGAGTTCCGGAAGATAAATTGGAAATAATGAAAAATCGTTTTGAAATTTCACTTTAATTCCATACTTTTGCGGTATGAAAATATTCCTTGATGATGTGAGAGACCCTTATGATGTATTTAAGAACACAATTGACCCCATTTATGAGGAAAATGATACTTGGGTCGTTGTAAGGGATTATTATCAATTTATTAACCTTATTCAACGATTGGGTGTCCCAAAAGTAGTATCTTTTGACCATGATTTAACTCAAAACCATTATTTACCCGAAAATCAGTCAAATATCGACTAT
>Ga0209191_1000976_pt1 | contig 19860 bp, 15 predicted proteins | sample S_130626_EF_Meta_FD_187320 | JGI IMG/M metagenome (GOLD analysis project Ga0209191, IMG submission 187320) | Freshwater microbial communities from Lake Simoncouche, Canada to study carbon cycling - S_130626_EF_MetaG (SPAdes) (version 2) | ecosystem: Environmental > Aquatic > Freshwater > Lake ...
ACTGCCAGTGTATCCATTACTACCATTTGTACCAGCAGATCCAGTATAGCCTTCACTACCTACATAGCCAATCCCACCTTCACTACCAGTGTAACCAATGCCACCTTCACTACCGGTGTAGCCAATGCCACCTTCACTACCGGTGTAGCCAATAGCACCTTCACTACCAGTGTAGCCAATAGCACCTTCACTACCAGTGTAACCGATAGCACCTTCACTACCAGTGTAACCGATAGCACCTTCACTACCAGTGTAACCAATAGCACCTTCACTACCGGTGTAGCCAATAGCACCTTCACTACCGGTGTAGCCAATAGCACCTTCACTACCGGTGTAGCCAATAGCACCTTCACTACCGGTGTAACCATTTATATCAACACTACCATCCCATACTCCGTTATTGTACGTATATATTACACCGTTGCCTGTGTATTGATCACCGTCTTCTAACGGGCTAGTATCGGGTCTAGTTAAGGGGAAATTTAGTGGGGTTTCGTACATATTATTTTTTCCGTTTTCTATATTTAATCTATCTAAGTTTAATACGTGTCCTTGGCCAAAGTTGACCAGTAGTGGGTCTGAGTTTGCTATTTTTTTTTGGATATACTTCACCGGCTAACTCTCGTTCAGGGTAAAAATATAGATATCTATTAGCCGCTCCGTTTAAACTAGTAAATGTACCTAGATACAATTCAGCATTTCCTGAATCTAATAGTTGTCCTTGTTTAGATAATCGACTACTAAGAAATTCTTTAGCTTCAGACTGTGTTAAATCTGGATATGTTTCTAATATGCAGGCCAATATTCCTGTGACCTGTGGTGTGGCCATACTAGTTCCTGTTAAGACTTTTTTATAATATTGACTATTACGAGGATCTATTACATTGTTAGTACTGGTGTTAGCCGAGCTAACAATATTTTCGCCGGGGGCCCATACGTCTACTCTAGGACCTGTATTACTGCTTTGACTCTTTCCTGGTATAGCCTTAGAATTGATATTACCTACGCTGATGCAATTAGGTGTTGCTGATATGTTACCACGTTTAGGATGATACCGTACACCTTTCCAGATTATGTAATCATTATAATGATCAGTATTGTTTGTAGAATAATTCATAACATAATTATATTCGTTACCAGCAGCCGCAACAACGATACATCCTACATCGATTAAATCTTGTATAGTTGCTTCTACAGCTAAACTTCTTATGGGAAAAAATATTCCCCATTGAAATCTATTCTGTGCTACAAACAGTCCTGTACCTAACAAAGAATTATTAGTTTTTCTATTGGGATAAGCAAAGTCTGTAGCATCCCAATAACGAGTATCGTAAGTTATACCACCACACTGCATTGTGGTAATACTACCTGTAGAATATTGAGTTGTTCCTAGAGTAGCAAATATAGGACTCACTCCCCAACTAATATTAACAATTGTGGGATTCTTTATACCTGTATCAGGATTAATTGTTTTGTTTATATGAAACTGTTTAACAAACTCTAACACAGTAAGACTACTAGGATTGATACTATTTCCGCTTGTTCCGTATGGGTTAATATTATAAATGTTGGCATCTCTAGCCCACCCGCAAGTATTTCCTACGGCTATACCTGTAACGTGTGCTCCGTGATCGTTGTAGTTGGTTCCTGTAGTATAGTTATAGGGTCTATTTGGTATACTAGGATCAATTACTACGCTGTTCCACTGTCCCCAATCATATTTAACTAGTCGGCTTCCTCCGGTACCATCTGGATTACGTGTTATCTCTGGATGTTCGGGACTAATTAAATCGTCTACTATAACTACATCTATATTTTTACCACTGGTTGCTAAAGATATAGTAGCTGTGGTATTTGGATTAGCATCACTACCCCAACCTGCTATATCATATCCTAGTGTTGATCGGAGGAGAGCCCAGTTGAGTTTTTGACTCGTTAACCCCGACTTGCTCCAATGTTCGCTTGTTTCGCTCCAATGAGGAATTAATCGTAATCCTTGTTGTTCTAAAGTTAATTCAACGGACAGCACTCGTAGATCTTGTCTAATTTGTTCTGCTTCTTCAGCAGTCATCATATAGGTTGTATTTCTACTACTAGGTAATCTCTGTACAACATTAACTGATCTATTTGGTATTGTTATTGATCCGCCGGGTGTTTCTAAATCATCATAAAACCCATCTAAGTCATCATAACTGTGCAACGTAATAACGTATTCTTGTTGTCCATTTTCATCTGGCGATAATATATCTCCTGCTATAGAACTTGTAGAGACCTCTATAGTAGTTATTTCTTCCATATTAGGATTCCAGTTGTAGTAGAGTTAGTGTTATATCGATAATTTGTGTAGAATTACTATTATTAGTTACATTGATGTAAATTGTGTCGGTAGGAACTGTATCATTATTAAATCCTATAACACCGGGAGTTATTAATTGTTCAAGTTTACTAACAGTTGTAATAACTTCTGCTATTATTCTAGTACCAGGTAATGGATCAGAAGTTGGATCACGTGATATATCATTAATTTGACTATCTTCGTCTGTATATAATCTTACCCAAGAAGCCACTGAGGTTTCTATTTTATATAATACATATGTTTTAAACCCTGTAATAATAGTTGTTGCTGTATTACCTACAGTTAAAGATACTGTTGATGTTGTAAAGGTATCTCTAATAGAAGAAAAACTACTAATTCCAGCAGAGCCGGTGTACCCAATACTACCATCATAACCATTACCACCTTCACTACCTGTATAACCTATGCCATCAGCACCAGTTGATCCAGTATAGCCAATGCCACCTTCACTACCTACATAACCCGGAACTGTACTATCAGCACCAGTTGATCCTATATAACCTATGCCATCAGCACCAGTTGATCCAGTATAGCCAATGCCACCTTCACTACCTACATAACCCGGAACTGTACTATCAGCACCAGTTGATCCAGTATAGCCAATGCCACCTTGGCTGCCTGTGTATCCAACACTACCATTGTATCCTTGGCTGCCTGTGTATCCTGAGGATGTAGGGCTTGCATCGACCCAGCTATCATCAAATCTTATATAAGTACGTCCTGTAATTGAACTATACCAAAATGTACCGGTGGTTTGCCCCGTGGGTGTTGTATTCGACACTAGTGTCATCGAACTTCCTTGACTGCCTGTGTAACCTGTATATCCTACAGTTTGTGGACTTGCATCAACCCAACTATCGTCATAATAAACATAACTACGTCCGCTAATAGTGTCATACCATAATGTACTGGTATTAGCAGGTGCGGTGCTAGACCTTACTATAGCTTCACTGTCTGCATTTTGTGGACTTGAATCAACCCAACTATCGTCATAATAAACATAACTACGTCCACTAACAGTATCATACCATAGTGTACTCGTATTAGCAGGTGCGGTGCTAGACCTTACTATAGCTTCGCTACCTTGACTGCCTGTATACCCAAGACTACCAATATAGCCAATGCCACCTTCACTACCAGTGTAACCAATGCCACCTTCACTACCTACATAGCCATTCCCACCTTCACTACCGGTGTAACCAATGCCACCTTCACTACCTACATAGCCATTCCCACCACTACCAAAACTCGCTGTACTTAGATAGGTAAAGTTTTGATTAATTTTAGTAAAAGATAGACGAAGTGAGTCACCATCCCCAGCATTTGGACTTGTACCGGTATTAATATACTGAATCGTCATGAATTATCCTTAATATGATTTACTGTTATTTATTGGTTTATTCTTAAAAGAACTTGTCCAAAACTCTACAATTATAGGGTAACAGTTGTTTCCAGATCTATTGAGGCCCCACCTTCACCTGCGTCTATCAAACAGATTTGATTGGGACTAGATACTTCAAACATACTCCAACTACCAGTATTGCTTAGAGTAATGATTATTAAACCTGTGGTTGTTTTACCATTTCCTATGCGGATGTTGTAGCCTTTGAATACTATCTGTTCTTGGAACTTGCTTAAGAATACTTTGAATTCATCTGAATTTCCGCATTTGGGATTAGATGTGGTTTCGGCCAGTATGCTATAACCGCAACCGATAAGCAGTACGGTTGCTATGAGCATTTTTGTGAAAGGTTTCATTGACAGGCCTTTGTAGTACCTGTATTTATTTTGATCGGTAAGTTATTCTTCCTTTTGTAACATCGTACGGACTAACTTCTAGTTTTACCTTGTCACCTAACAATACCTGAATACGATTCTGTCTCATCCTTCCGGATAAGTGGGCTAATAGTTTGTGCCCTTGATCAGTTACTACACTAAATGTAGCATTTGGACGTACCTCTTCTACAACACCTTCTAATTCTATAAAATCATTTTTACTCACTTGTAGTTGATTCTCCTTTCAATGTTTTTACCACTATATCTTTAGCCCGCTGATCGAGCTCTTTGTTTTCTGCTTCTAATATCATCCAGCCCATCATGTTCATATATTCTGATAGTGCATCTTTGCCTGCTTCAGTCCAATAACTGTAGTTGGCACTGACTCCACTATGATAATAGTATTTGCGGTTACGCATTAACTCCTGTACTCCGCCGAATATTAATTCTTTGAGTGCCGGTTTATCCACGTTAGATTTTTTCACCTTTTGCAAAACCGCGGAACCGTAAAAACCTGGGGAATCGTAAGGAATATATGTCCTCACTATCTTGGCTCCTAGTTGCCGCATCTGCTCGGACTTCGACAACCTGCCCCAGCATAGTTTCTTTATCATTCCAATAGTCAGCTCTTTGATCATCAGTAAACCCTGAACCAACATTGACCATAATCTTTTTACCATCATCTTCACCTTCACAGATCAATGCACCCAACTTGCCTTCATTACGCCCAGTACCTTCTTCTACTGCTGTAACAGTTAGACTTACTTCAATGAAAGGTTTCATCTTTAACCAACTGGTGCTACGTTTGCACTCATATGGAGCATCTGGATCTTTGATCATAATACCTTCATAACCTGCTTCGATAGCATCTTTGTTAAACTGTTTGAATTGTAACTCCCCCACATATCCACCTAGATCAACTTCGGTTTGCTCAATAACATCAATATTTCCGCATTGTTCAAAGACGTGCTTAAATGTCTGTAACAGTTTAGTTCTACGGCGTTGTCCCAATGTACTCTTACCTGCTTGAAACTCACTTAATGGAACAATATCAAATAACATCAGTCGGGCATCTGTAGCCTTAACATCATCCTTACGATGTACCTGTTTCATTAAGTCCTGGAATGAATGACTAACTACTTCTCCGTCGAGTACATAGCTTCTACCAATTGTATCGATGTGAGCCAAAAGGCTATCTGATATGTGGCTAAAGTTCTCCAACACTTTACCATTTCTTGTGTATTGCACAACTGATCGAGATTCATAGTTGACAACGGTAATGCATCGTACTCCGTCCAACTTTGGTTCAAGGAGTCGTACACCTGTAATTTTCTTTTCATGATTTGCTCCGTCGTGTGCCAGCATACATTCAAACACTGGAATAGTTTCTAATGCAGAATCCTTTAATACTTTATTAACTGTTTTTTCGCTTATGCCACAACGTAGGTCTTTGATCAATATTCTACGATACCAACCATTCCACTGATTTTTAGTGCTGGCTGACAAGGCTAGTTCTATAGCATCACGTGCTTCGTGTCCTGTAAGTTGTCGATTATATAATAAGTGTGCCAGTTCGTTGAAAGCTTCCCAAGGGAGCCCTTGTCCATCTGGACCTGTAAATGTAGGAACCTTTTTAACACCGAATGTAATATAGTTATTTAGAGCTAGATGAACACCAGCATAAAATTCTCTGTTTTGTGCATCGGCTTCACGTTTGAGAATAGCTTCTTTGGCTAAACGACTGGCATCTGCTTCAAGTTCTTGAATAATTTGGTACATACGACTCCTGTCTGTGTCTAAGTAATAGTACTATTATACAGGAGTTTTTGGTAAAAGTCAAGCGGCAAAACTGGATCCGCAACCACAAGTAGATTGGGCGTTTGGATTGGATATAACAAAGTTGCTACCTTCTAGGTTTTCTTTGTAGTCTATTGTGCTACCCTGTAGATATTGCATACTTAAACTATCTACTACAATCTTAAATGGGTCCGTTAGAAAAGTCCAATCATCTTCAGCTATTTCTTCGTCTAGAGTAAATCCATACTGGAATCCACTACATCCTCCGCCTTGAACAAAAGTACGAAGTACAAGATTTGGATTTCCTTCATCCCAAATAATATCGTTAATACGTTCTTTTGCGGCTTCTGTTATTATGAGCATGTCTGACATTTTGATTCATAGTCCTTTATTGCGGCTTTGATTGCATCTTCCGCCAAAATACTGCAATGGATCTTGACAGGTGGTAATGCAAGTTCCTGGGCGATTTGGCTATTCGTAATCTGTGCCGCTTCGCCCAGACTTCGACCTTTAACCCACTCGGTGATAAGCGAACTACTCGCAATCGCCGACCCACATCCATAAGTTTTGAATTTTGCATCTGTTATGATTCCGTCTTTAACTTTAATCTGTAGTCGCATCACATCCCCACACGCCGGAGCACCGACTAAGCCGGTCCCAACTTGCGCTGTCTCCTCATCTCTAAATTTCCCAACATTACGAGGATTTTCATAATGATCAATCACTTCTTGTGAATATGCCATGTTCCTATATCCTAAATGATTCGCCACACCCACAGCGATCTTGTTCCTGTGGATTCGTGAATTCAAATCCTTCGTTAAGTCCTTTTTTTACATAATCTATTATAGTTTCATCTAGTATTGGGAGATCCTTTGGATCTAACACTATCTTAAATCCCTGTGAGTCAAAGGCTAGATCAGATTCTATGAGATTGTCCACATATTCTAATACGTAGGCCAGTCCCGAGCACCCTGTAGTTTTTACCCCAATCTTTATTCCTAAGCCATATCCTCTACGATCAAGAGTTGTGGCTATCTTACTAGCGGCCTTTGGAGTTACATATATCATATCTAACTGTAGTCCTTAACACGACCACCATGAACTTCACTTTTGGCTTTGTGTCCTTTGAGATGCCGTCCGCTACCCTTTTCACCTTGACGCCCTGTTCCGTCGGTATGATCGCTGTCATGGGCTCTTAATCCGTGTCCAACACATTGAGCATATCGAACATTGGAAAGACGTTTAACGGCACATTGGCTAGCTGTAGGCATAGCCAGTTTCTTTTCGGATAATAATTCGTTGATCTTCATAAAGGTATTTATTATATGCGATCACCATAAAAGATGTGTCCGCCGATTTTAGCGATAGAATTTTTATGTCGAGCCCACTGCGGTCTTACCCCAGTACTGTGAAAGTATAATGCTCCTGCATACTTCTCTCTATATTCGTGGTAACCATCTTTTAATAACTCGCGAGCAACACGCTGACTTTCTTCCCATGCTGGATTACTGATACGCGGAACACGTACAAACGCACATACCCAACTAAACTGGCATACTGGAACGTAGGATATCACAGTTCGATTTTTAGTTACTGCTTCTGTTCCACCAAAGAGGCCAGTCTGTACATATTCTGTAGTAGGAACCACAGTGCTACGAACAAACATGGTTCGTTGATTTACTACTGAACAAATAGTTTTTCCAAAACCGCCATCAATCACACGATTAATTGTGACTATACCTACTGCTACCTTGCCTTCTTCAGATTCAGCACCAGATTCGAAATAGATATTACGAGCAAGACATTCTTCGTCTTTGCTGTTTACTGAAAATGTAATCCAAGGTTTTGTTATAGTTTGAAATAATACATCAAACTGTGTGTTACTTATTTCACGAGCACTGTCTAAGAAACCTCGTTTCTGTATAACAGCTTCTATAACATCTGTTGCAGGTTCTTCTACCTGCAAAACGGGTTGAGGTTTGGTGATATATTCTTTGCGAATCCACCCTTTTACTTTTCCATGTTTAACGAACACAAACTCATTAACTTCTTCTAGGATTTCTACCCAGGTGTTGGGTGCTAGTTTAGCGATCTTTTTACTGTTAAAATCTTGGGTTACTCTTAAGTTAGCCCAATGGTTTGTTTTTGCTTCTTCTGCATGACCGAGTCCTTGTACGGTCAGGGCTAATACTGCAACAATGATTGATATCATGGTTCTCATACTGTCCTCCTTATATTTAGGTTGTATTCTGTGTGTGGGTAAGAATACTTATATAGATTTGCCTATATGAGGTTAATTTTAGCACAATAACGGGGTAAAATCAAGAGATTTTGATAGGTTTTTGTCTTGGTCCCACTGTAACCACACAGGAATAGGCGTAGTCTTTACTGACCATAAGACCAGTGGCTAATATTGTCAAAGTCCAAAATACGCTGTTTGGTGCTGACCAACGGAAGTATTTTTTATGCTGTAAGAAATCGTTCATTTCGTTAAAGGACCATTTAAAATATTTGGCCATTTTAGTATCTCTTTGTCTTACATAAGGTAAGAATACTTTTGGTCCTATTACTTGATACCCTTTATGATATGTCTTACCTAAGTAGGTACTATCTAATTTTCGTTTGGCCCAACTCATTAATCGTAACATTTTAAATTCAGACCACTCGCCTTGATTAGCTAACTCTGTAGCTACCACACACCCATAGTCGTTGAATAAATTACCAATCGATTCACCGATACTTTCAATTGTGTCTGTAACTGCATGCCATATTTCTCCACCATACAAAGTTGCTACCACCACCGCCAAAGTAATTAGAGTAGGATCAGATAATGCCAACATAAATTCACTGGCTACTGACGCTTCCAAAGCCGCCGCCGCAGCCGCCTCCCCTGCCGCTACTGCTGCCGCCTCTCCTCCTCCTGCCGCTAAAGCTGAAGAATATGCACTACTGAAGGCGGCTCCTGCGGCCTCTACACTTCCGGTGAACCCAAACATACTTCCTAGACTACTGGCTCCACTTTGAAGAATCTGTCCTACAAAACTAGTAGAGAGCGCAGAGCCAGATACTGTAAACGTGCTATCTATCCAAGCGCCAAAGTTTGCAATTCCTGTAAAACCTGTGTTTTCAGCAACAAATGATCCAAAACTAGATACGAGTTTTGCAATACCTCCGTTATACAGACCAACTATGGTCCCGATTGTTGATACTGTTTGATACAGCGGGTCTGTATAGATTCTTTTTAACAAGTTCAAAACAGACCTATCTGGTTGAATACCCCCTTCACCGCCGTTTGTACTTAATAAATTTAACGATCCAACAAGATATCTAGGAATTGGGTCAAACTCACCGTCGCCGGGGTATCGTGATAATTGGGTAACTACGTTCCCATTATTACTAAATCCTAAAAATTGACGACAGACATGACCGTTACCTAACGGACTAGGATCGAGATTATGTACACGCCTTGCATGATTACTAAAACTTTGTCCACCTGGAGAATCAAAATCTAAAGTATTATAATAATAAGAGATGTATTGGAGTTGACTAAGTGTTTGATCAATTTCTGGAATTCCTGCTTCGATAGTTTTATATTGAGTATGTATTTTTAAATTACCGTAGCCGTCTTCGTCAATTACAAAAAGACTTCCTCCTGCTCCAGACCCCTTTCTATAATCTCCAAAGAAATCTTGCAAAAGATACTGATCGTTTACTGGTCCAGTATCTTTAATAACATAGTTACTAGAATAATACGTTCCAGGGATTCCTGTATCTGCTGTTATTAAAGGTATTCTATAGACCTCGCTCCAGCCTGCGTAAGGTTCTGTTGGTCTGACAGGTGTTAATGTTGACCAAAGAATTTGATCAGATGAATTAGATATTTTTAAAGCAAAAGCATTTTTAACTGTTTCGTCAGCAAAAATATTAGCGGCACCTATAAAGATAACATGTTTTCCAGCTTTGAGATTAACTGTTCCATTAAATCCAAAAGTAGCGGATGCAGGATTGTCAACAGTTCTTGTATCTGCTAGAGTTTTTCCGTCGATTGCAAAATATCCAACAACATCTGCAGAAAATTTCCAACGATATTCTCCATTAGCAGGAACATTAAACTGCCACCGTCTAACAACTAATTTACCCCGGGGAGTGACTCCGTCTGGAAAAAACCATGTGCCATAGTCATATAAAAACCCTGTAGCAGGACTACCTTGAATCCAAGAATCTTTCTGTATCTTATATAATGGAACCCCTTCATTATACTTTGAGTCAGCTCCAATTCCTAAACTAGAAGAATTAAGATTATAATTTGTATCGGCTACTTGACTGGGCAACGGATCATACAACTGTTTATCACCATTCAATAAATTTGCGCTTAATCCTACTCCTATAGTTAGATATGGTTTTGTACCAATGATGTCATAACTCATTCCAACTACCGAGTTATTAAGACTGGTCGGACTTACCCAACTACCTAAATTTTGATCTGCTGGAACATCTAGATTTATAGTTGTAACCGTAGTAGTGTTAACATTTCGACTAGGTGCTCCAGGAACACTCACACTGTCGCAGTTTACTGAAATAGTCGCAATTATGGTAGCTTTTGTAGTTCCAGAAAACCCAACAAATCCTCCCGGATCAAAAGAAATTACAGGACCACGGGCAAGAGTATCATTTACTGTAAAAATTTCTGGATGATCAGACAAGTCTTGGCCGTTCCATGTTAAACTGCAAGTTCCCTTGGTATATCTTCTAAGAGCATTTCCTGTGTTAACTGCAATTACTAATTGGTTTTCGACCAGATGATAGTTAGTAACATCAATTGTCGGAGCTGTGGCTAACTGAGGTCTAAACGCAGGCCCCGATACCATTTGACTAGTCTTAATTGCTATAACTCCATTATCGCTATCTGCCCATATGTTAACAAAATTATTATAAGTTCCTAAACTATTACTGGTATAATAAAGGTCCATAGAAATACTTTCGTTGGGCTGTATCTTTTTGGTCTCTCCTTCAACAGGAGTCCAATCAACATAACTAATGGTTGGAATAGGTCCTCCAGATTTACCGTTGTTTGAAAATACTAAAAAATAAAATGATACTTCACTATTACCTGTATTAGTAAGTGTAAATCTTTGCGGAGGCGAAGGATCAAATCGATTCATATCATATGTAAGATTGGAAACATTACATTCAAGCATCTTGATAGTAGGAATTATCGGTTGTCCATTTAAATGAAATCCAGAAGTTACCTGTTGGCAACATGGATTAGGAGCTACCAGTGCTCCTGTGCTACGATATGTATCTAAACGATGTGTTATTCTAAGACCTTTATCAATTGCTGAATCGGCCCCTGCTCCTATAGTACCAACTATAAAAGACACGGTTACAGTAATCTGGTATGCTGACACAGGTGTGTAGGTCAGTGTAATATGATTTCCATATGTTGAGACACTGGTTGAGAAAGTTTGTGTATTTCCTAAAATATAAAGGCTACGATCATAAGGATGTGCGTCCATTATGACCTGCATCTCTGTAATCAAGCCAATCCATAAATCTTCTATCAATCCCGGAAATACTTCTTTAAAACTTAAATTGGGTTGTAACTTTCCGCCTAGATTAAAAAATCTCTGTGCAGATGTAGTGTCGGTCCAATCGGTATCTATCACAGAAGTAATAGTACTATCCCATATAGGATTACTTACATCGGAAATTGAAGTTACAGCTGATTGGGGACTTGCTATATTAAAACGATTATCAAGAGAATTGTTTACAGATGAAATAATAGTATTAACAAACCCAGAGGTTAAGGTAGTTGTTGTGTTGTTATTACCGGGGCCGTTTTCATAAGATAATGGATTTCCAGTAACGTGCCTGTGGATTTGATTTGCTTCAAAAAATATCTGTTGCCAATTGACTTTTGAAATTTTTGTATCAGAAGTTACAGTACTGGACATATTGGTTGGAAATCCATAACCATCAGGTCCCGGACCCATTATTTGATTAAGTGTTGTGGCTAGTTGATTATACAGTTGTACAGTACTAGTTGTTTGATTGTTGACAAGAGATATGGTCATATTATATAATAGTAGTTGATACCGTATTTAGTCAGAAAATTGCAAGAAGCTCATCGAGCCCTGTAAATATTCAAAAGGAAATCATGAGTAAAGCATATAAACATTCAGGTGCATTTGGGGATTTAATCTATAGTTTGCCCATAGCCAAGCATTTTGGACCCGGTAAATTCTACTTACACCTAGATCAAATCAATTGGATAGGGCAACATTATTACGGTAGCCCTCCAAACCCATTTCATAAGGGCAGATTAACACAAAAAGATTTCGATTATATGGAACAGTTTATGATGGCACAGTCATACATAACAGATTTCCGTACTATGAGTAAATCAGCAGAAATTACGCATAATCTAGATAAATTTCGCCCATTATTTGTAGGACATCCCGGAAACTATGTAGATATCTACGCTACAGCGTTTGGGATAACTGATCCAGAATTACAAAAAACTCTGAGGAACACACCTTGGATTGAAGCGGATCCTGTGGTCAACGATGGGCGTACAGTTGTAATCAATCGTACTGCTAGGTGGACTCCACGTAAATTAAGCTCACAATGGACACAATGGCAAAAAGATGGATATGAAAGTCGCAGTATTTTTGTAGGGTTGGCTGAAGAACACGAAGCTTTCCAAAAAGACACAGGGTGGACTGTGCCTTGGGTCCAAACAAATTCTATGCTGGAATTAGCCGAAATTATATCGGGCGCAGAGTTGTTTATAGGTAATCAAAGTCAAGCACTAGCACTGGCATTTGGATTAGGTAAACCTATTTGGTGCGAGCACAGGGACGATTTGCCATTAGAGCGTAATGAATGCTATTTTCCAGACAGAGAAAATGTTGTTTATTTTTAACATGGTTGACAATTGGTATTACCGATGTTATAATATATACATATTAACAAACTAAGGAGTAGACCATGTATCAATATGCTATTTGGGTTCGTATTAATGCTTATCAAACTGCTAATACTACAGTATGGGCAGATAATGATTATCAGGCACGATTAGTTGCTGAAAGCCAATATGGCGCAGGCAATGTTTTAAATTATTCAAGAATTAATGGCTAATAAACGAAAAAAACTAGGAATCATACAGAGCCGTGGGTTAGGTGACATCGTTATTGCCTTACCCATAGCCAAATACTATCATGATCGTGATTGGGATGTACTTTGGCCTATTTGCGAAGAATTCGTTCCTAATGTAGTAGATCATGTACCTTGGATCAAATGGATTCCTGTTAAAACTGATTCTGGTAGTTTTTTCTATGATGCTCCTTACGAACGGCTGACAAATTTTAAGTGTGATGAAATTATACCTTTGTATCAACACCTAACTGGACACGATTTTATCAACGCCAAATATTTTCAATATACAAAATTTGATCAATACAAGTATATCAAAACCGGAGTTCCTTTCTTAGAAAAATGGAAACTGGCTGATTGTATTAATCGTTTTCCAGATCGCGAACAGTTGTTATATGATTCAGTTGTCACTAATAAAAACTATGCTGTCATACATCTAGAGGGTAGTGATACTCGTGCTGATTTTGATCGAAGCATGATTCCCGCAGACTGGCAAAGCATAGAGATCAGTTCACGCACAGGCAGTATCTTTGATTGGTTAAAGGTCTTAGAAGGTGCCCAGAGTTTGATAATGATTGACAGCGTATTTGCCAACATGGTTGATCAAATGGGTATAGGTGAAGATCATTACTTTATACAGCGTAGCCACATCGGGCTCACTCCTGTACTAAATCTACCCTGGACCTGGTTGCCTTAGTTTGTAATCTTAATATATTGGGCCTGGTGGTTGCGTTCCATATATTGCACTAATAGTTACACTTGAGCCAATACCATAATCTAATACATCAAATGGTGCTTGAATTCTTCTCCAATTTGTGTTACCACCAAACCAGAATTCATAGTTTAGACCATTTATATTAATCCAAATAGGTTGATTACCTTGGTTAGTATCGGCATTTGTAGGACATATTAAATAAGTTATATAAGGATTACCATATGCGGACAGAGAATAAAGCCCGTACACAATAAAAGTTGCTGTACCGCCGGTCCCAGGTGAAGTAAATGTAGTTTGAGATAAAGAACCCATTTCAGGCACCGTCTCAGGAAATTGTACTACACCATTACCATAACCTTTATAAACAAATTGTCCACCAAACCGGGATGTAATACCCATCACTAAATTCCCGCCCGCAGGAGGTGGGGTATAACCACACTCTGCTGAATTAGATTCCATTAAAGCATTATAAGAGCCACCACTGCCATCGGCATAAGTTCCATATTTGTCAACTCCTGAGCAATAGGTACTGAGTAATGTGCCGGCAGGAGTTGCGGCTGCAACTACACTTGTAGCACTACTGGTAACACTCTCAGCAGTTCCTAACAGTTGATCAGTATAACTGGCAACAACAGTAATTACTGTGCCAACTTGTCCCGCACCTAGGGTTAACGTCTCATTTATAGCTCCAGAAATATTTGTGCCATCGGCCTTCCACTGATAACTAATTGTTCCCAAACCATCAGTATCAGCTAATGTATTACTCACTGTAAGAATTTGACCTTGAGACGCTGTACCAGAAATTGTCACACTACCGGTTGGTGAATGATTAGCTCCTCTCCTGTCTAAACTCCATCCATACGCGGCCGCTCCATTGTAAACGCTGCCGATTGCCATATAAGGTCCTGCATTATCAAAAATTCTAACTCTGTAATGAGTATATAAGTTATCATTATTATACTGATTAACAATAATAGTACCATCTGCATAACCAGACCCAGTACCTCCCATATTTTGTGCCATGGCAGCACTGAATGTACTTCCTGCGGCCCTCCACTCAAGCGTAGTCCAATCACCGGTGTTATAAAAATTACCACTGGTGTTGGCATTATTCGAACCTTCTAAAACAAAATGACCCCAACAATTCTGATGTAAACAAATACGTAATCTATTAACAGCCTTAGGTGTTCCTAAGTAGATCGCATAAATCATAGGATAAGCAGTAATTCCATTATGTCCACCGTGTGAACCATAACTACCAATTCCGCCGCCACCGATTGGATCATTCCAGAATGCACTCATAGCTTGAAGGCCATAAGTTGCAATCTTTCCACTACCCGCTGTTTGGAATTGTCCACCAATACTAGCAGGCATACTTGTAGTGTTTACAGTATCAAACGGAGTTAATTGTCCAAAGAGTAGTATCCCTGAAGAAGTGAACGTATGTATTGTTGTTCCGCCGCTAGATGATATACTTCCTCCAGAAAATTGATCTGATCCTGCATAGGCAATTTTTACTAATCCCCCACCGCCTGTTCCGCCACCGTTACCTCCGCCGAGACCGGCACCAGCTCCGCCGCCACCGCCATAACGTGTAGCAGGAGCTCCGACAGTGTAGTTAGTACCACCAGCGCCTCCGCCATCAGTTCCAGATCCAGGATATAGACCATAGCCTGTACCGCCACCTCCATAACTGCCGCCACCGCCACCGCCACCGTAGGCAATTCCACATATTACACTGACTACTCCTGATCCGCCAGCACCACCGTGATTTCCTGGATAGCCGTTTTGCCCATTACTGCCTGCACCGGCTCCACCCCCGCCACCCCAATTTCCATTACCGCCATATGTTCCACCGGTATATCCATTCCCACTATTTCCAACGCTGGGGCCATTACCGCCTCCAAAGCCTCCGTCGGCTATAAATTTAACACCGAGTCCATTGCAGATACTTGACGGCATTCCAGGAGTTTGTCCACCTCCACCTGCACCGATGTTTATGACAATAGAAGAAGATGCACTGACTAGCATATTACCAGTTAGTACTCCGCCACCACCACCACCGGTAGTAGTTATTGAATTACCACCCCCACCACCACCACCTACTATGAGGTAATTGACAGAAATTGCCATGTCAGATGATGCTAACTGACCACTCGAATTAAATTTATGTATTGTTTTTCCACCGGATTCTGTTATAGTACCACCTGTGAACTTTTGCGGTGAACAATAGGCTACAACTACTACACCCGAGCCACCTAAGCCAGCATTTAGACTTGGATAAGCACCTCCAACATTCCCACCTGCGCCACCACCACCTGCACCTTTTCCGGCAGCTCCATTGTTAGCATCATTGTATCTAGATCCTCCAGCACCACCAATACTACAGGTATTACCTCCAGGGTTTCCTCCGCAACCAGTAGCATTACCACCGCCACCACCAGCCGCGTAGCGTAGAGCAGACCCAGTAATACTACTACCTTCTCCAGCACCACCGATACCACCCTGTATTCCACAACCGTTAGCTCCAGCGCCACCAGCACCGCCACCACCACCACCACCGCCGGGGTTAGCGCCATATCCACCGGGATAGCCTTGACCAGGAACTCCGCTACCTCCTGCATTAGGAAGTCCTCCATAAGTTCCGCCACCTGACCCACCAGGCAATCCTATTGCCGCCGGCCCTCCACCACCACCACCACCGTAGGCAACTATAGAATTAAATGAAGAATCGTTTCCTGAGTAATTTCCAATAGAGGCACCTGCTCCTACTATTACAGAATAATTTTGAGCAATACAGAGCGTTGTATTTCCAGTTAATAATCCACCAGCACCACCTCCACCACCACCAGTTTCTGGGCCGCCACCTAGGCCTTGACCAGCACCGCCACCTCCAACTACAAGGTATTGAGCCACAACAGAAAAATCACTAGGCGGAACAATAATATTTGTAGCAGTTACAAACCCAGTTACTAATGTATCGCTGTTTTCAAATATATGACGAACAAATCCCGAATCATAACTATGTACTTCGATATCACCGCCAGTAAATTTAACAGTGGTTCCTGCATATTGAACAATGGCTTTACCACTGCCGCCAAATCCTCCTGTACTTCTTCCAGAGTTTGTGCCACCACCGCCACCACCACCAGAATTTGCCAAACCAGCTGTTGCTCCAGCACCATTACCAAACCCACCTGTACCACCACCACCGAGAGCTCTCGGCTGGCCAGCACCGCCATCACCAGTTCCAGTACCGCTGGCAATTGTTCCGAGTTGATATCCATAATATGGCATCTCAGATTGAAAATCAGGTCGAATAGTTCCTCCTACGGCAACAAATCTCCCGTAGTTACCTGATCCCACTGTATTATTAACTGTTACTCCACGGAATTGAGGACTTACGTAAGGGCCAGGAGCCGAAATTGGTGAAGTCCAGTTAATACCATCAGTGGATGATATTGAAAAAGGAACACCACTGGCTTTCCCAACAGCAACAAACAATCCAGCATTATTGACTGTAATAGCAGATAGCTGTTGTGCGTACATAAAAAATCCCGAATAGGACCAATTAACGCCGTCAGTAGATGCTACAGAAAACCCTACTCCTGCTCCGGCACCAACACCAACAAAAAGTCCGCTAGGGCTAACTGTAATTGATGATAGAGGAGTATTAAACCCAGTATCAATTATCAGTGTACGATCGGACCAGTTAACACCGTCGGTCGACGTTGCATACATTGGTCGATTGCTACTGGTTCCTCCAACAGCAACAAATCTACCAGACCTACTAACTGTGACACCGTTAAACCCACCAGATCCGCCGACTGCGGCCGGTGTAGTCCAATTATAACCGTCACTAGATCTTGTTATAAGTCCTATCGCACTAACAGCAACAAATAAGTTAGAACTATTAACTGTAATCCCGGTCATTATGTTAGTATTCCCAAGGGTTGTAGTCCGCGTCATTGCTGATCCATCACCGGTAGCAACAACCCCTATAAAATTGAATCCTGAATCAATATACCATCCAATAGCAACAAATAATCCATCACTTCTGCTAACAATGCCATAATATGAACCGCCTTCTGGTGGTGAATTTGCTATATCAGTTCCAGATGTCCAGTCAACTCCATTTCCAGATACTGCAAATTGAGGAACATAAGGAGTACTTTGCCTAGATCCAACAGTCATATACAATCCAGAAGGATTAACTGCGGCAGCCAGCATTAAGGAGTTAAAACCATTATCGCTACCGGGGACTGCAAATCCAGAAAAGGCTGTGCCACTTTCACCGTAGCCACCACCACCACCACCGGAATAATATATTCCTGCTGGGGAGGAATCAACAGCTATTAAGCTACCAGGGCCGCCACTGTAACTTCCGGGACCCGAGCCACCAGCTCCACCAGCCCCTCCACCACCACCGCCATTGGATCCAATGGCTCCAGTTTGTCCAGGATTCCCCTGTCCTGGAATTCCGCTTCCTCCTGGAATTCCACCAGCAGTTCCACCACCCGAACCACCTGGGTTACCTCCACCAAAACTATTTCCACCACCGCCACCACCAGTGCTGACAATATTAACACTGCCAGGACCTACAATATAAGTTCCTCCACCATTATCCCCACCGCCAGGACTACTAGCACCAGTACCACCAGCACCTACAGTTATAGCGTAAGGAGCCGCACGTAATACTACACCGTCTACACGTCTAAAGCCACCACCACCACCACCACCGGCACCTTCATATGAACTAGACATACCACCACCACCACCGCCAGCGATCAAGTATACTGTGCTGACTGTTCCAGCAACTGATACCGTAATTGTGTAACTGGCAGAACCAGGTAAGTTAGTTTGGCTACTGGCCTGCGAAGCGGTGATTGTAACTGTGCCAGCCGCAACACCAGTTACTTCTCCTGTGGTGCTGTTCACTGTGGCCACATTTGTGTCACTGCTTGAATAAGTTATTGCACCACCTCCAGGTATGTCGCTGGTAGCTACATCTGTTAGTGTTCCGCCAACAAAGATACCGTCTGGGCTGGCTGTGGCAAATGTCAACACACCGTGTGGAGGGAAGGTCCAACTGACTACATTGGTGTGTCCGTCACTGAAGGTAAATGTGTATTCAAATGTTCCGCTGTCAAATACTCCTATAGTTCCTGTAAGTTCGCCAGATCCGTTTAGTGTACCCGATCCAGAACCTGTACTCCAACTGTAGCTGAACGCTGTATTTGGTCCACCACCTGTGATAGCGTAGTTTAATGTAGTATCTGAATTGCTAAGGGTAACAACCTGATAGTAGAACTGTAAAATAGTAAATGATGCTGTTCGACTATGTCCATTGCTGAAAAATACAGTAACAGAGTAAGACCCTGCACTGAAATATGCATTGTGTGTTAGGTTGGCGGCACCCGATCCGTTTAATGTGGGCAATGGAGAAGAGTTTCCATCTCCGTTGCTGAAGTTATAACTGTATGCAGTATTTGGAGCACCACCAGAGATTGCAATCACAGCCTGTTGATTGGTAGCGGTATTGGCCACGCTAACCACTTCATTGTAGTACTGACTAACAGTAAAGTTAGCACTGCGAGTATGTCCGTCTGTAAAGGTCACTGTTACACTGTAAGAACCCGCAGAGAATAATATGTTGTACACAGGGCTGGATGCACCACTGCCATTCAATGTGCCAGATCCCGTGCCCCCAGTGTTAAACTGATATGAGTAAGCAGAATTAGGAGCTCCCGAGGCAATGATAAGTTGGGCGTATTCATTACTGAACAGATTAGACACACTGACAGTTTGATTGTAGAACTGAGTAACAGTAAAGTTAGCAGTACGAGTATTAGAGTCAGGAAAGGTCGCTGTTACAGTGTAAGAACCCGCGGCGAGTAAACTGCCATGAGTCACAGATACTGCTCCACTGGGACTTAATGTCCCCATACCACTTCCACCACCGTTATTGATCGTGTAGGTAAATGCAGAATCAGGAGCACCACCCGATACGCTTATAGTGGTATTTTGATTGCTGAGAATATCGCTTGCAGTGACCGTTTGA
>Ga0209191_1000978_pt1 | contig 19835 bp, 18 predicted proteins | sample S_130626_EF_Meta_FD_187320 | JGI IMG/M metagenome (GOLD analysis project Ga0209191, IMG submission 187320) | Freshwater microbial communities from Lake Simoncouche, Canada to study carbon cycling - S_130626_EF_MetaG (SPAdes) (version 2) | ecosystem: Environmental > Aquatic > Freshwater > Lake ...
GAAGTTGGAATATCTACAAACAAATTACATCCTCGAGGACCAGTTGGACTTGAGCAACTAGTAACTTATAAATATCTAGTAAAAGGTAATGGACAAATTAGACCTTAATCTTTTTATTAAATTATAATGAAAATCGGTATTCTTGGTGGAACCTTTGACCCACCTCATATTGGACATTTAAGTATTTCATTGGAAGCAATTAAAAGATTCCAATTAAATAAAGTTATATGGCTTGTTACAAAAAAAAATCCTTTAAAAAAAAACAACTCAGCAACCGATGTTTCTAATAGAATAAAATTATGCAATGAATTTGTAAAAAAAAATAAAAATATAATTAAAGTTCAATATACTGAAGAAAAAACTGGATCAAATTTCTTATTTGATAATATAGGTTATATAATTAATAAATCTGCGGAACATAAATATTACTTCATTATGGGTGCCGATAGTTTTGTTAAATTTAATCAGTGGAAAAAATATAATGAAATCTTAAATAAATTATCCATTATTGTGATGAATAGACCTGAATTCTCAATAAAATCATTAAATTCTATAGCCGCAAAAAAGCTCGAAAAATATAAATCTTTAAATTTAGTTTCAAAAGACAAACAACATAGATGGTATTTTTTAAGCACAAAAGGTATGAATGTTTCATCATCAAAGATAAAAAAAACTATTAATGCAAATTAAAAAAAAAGAAGTCCTTCTAAAAGAGTTAATTAAAATTCTTGATGATAATAAAGCAAAAGACATCGTAACTATTGATCTTGCAAACAAGAGTTCTATCGCTGACTATATGATTGTCGCTAGCGGAACATCTTCTAGGCACATTCAGTCCGTTTCTGAAAATACAATTGAAGAATTAAAAAAAATGGGAATTAAAGGTTGTAAAGTTGAAGGTAGAGATAGTGATAACTGGAAACTAATTGATGCAATCGATGTTATAATTCACATTTTTCACCATGAACAAAGAAAAAATTATGAGTTGGAAAAGATGTGGGCAGATATTATTCCAAATCAAAAAATCTTTGTTTAATGAAAATTAAAATCCTTTGTTTAGGAAGACTAAACAAAGATGAGGAAAATGAGTTGTGCAAAAGATATGAGAGCAGACTCAAAAGTCTAAAAAATAGCGGTATCACTAATTTTGCAATTGAACATATTTCAAAAAAAGAACTTGAAAATATAATCAAAAATAAAAAAGAGAAAAAAATTATATTTCTTAGTGAAAATGGACAGGATTTTAACACTGAAAACTTTTGCAAAAAATTAAAGAAACTAATCAGTTCATCTATTAAGGAAACACTGTTTATTATTGGAGAACCTGAAGGGTTTAAAAAAAACCTAAACAAAGAAAGTTTTGAAGAAATATGTCTCAGCAAACTTACTTTTACCCACTCTTTAACTAGAGTAATACTGACAGAACAAATTTACAGGTGTGCTACAATTATGGTAAACCATCCCTATCACAGACAATAATAATGAAAAAAATTTACTTATTACTTACATTTTTATTTTTAAATCTATTTTCACAAAATGCTTTTTCACAAAAAAAAGATGTTCTTTATGAAAAATTAGATTTGTTTGGGGATATTCTTGAAACAATAAATAAAGAATATTTTAAACAAATTAATGAAGGCGAAGTAATTGATGGAGCAATTAATGGAATGCTTCAATCATTAGATCCTTATTCTTCTTACATGAGTCCTAAAACATTTAAGAACATGAATACTGAAACTAAAGGTGAATTTGGTGGTCTTGGTATTGAAGTGACAATGGAGGCTGGTCTTGTAAAAGTAATATCTCCAATTGACGATACGCCTGCTGATAAGGCTGGAATAAAATCAGGAGATTATATTATCAAGTTAGATAACAAACAGGTTAAAGGCTTAACTTTAGATGAGGCCGTTAATACTATGCGAGGCAAAAGTGGTACTCCAATCACTTTAACTATTAGAAGAATAGATGTTGATGATCCAATAATTGTAAAGATAGTTAGAGAAACAATTAAAACTAAATCTGTTGTTTCTGAAGTTAAAGAAAATATTGGTTATTTAAGATTGAGATCTTTTAATGAAAAAAGTGGCGATGAGTTGATAGATAAGATTAGAGAAATAAGCAAAAGCAAACCAAACATAACTGGTTATATTTTAGATTTAAGAAACAATCCTGGCGGTCTTCTTTCTCAAGCAATTAAAATATCAGATGCATTTTTGGATAGTGGAGAAATTGTATCTACGAAAGGAAGAGATCCTAAAGATATAAAAGTTTATAATTCTAAAAAAGGTGATGAAATTAATGGAAAGCCACTCATTGTGCTTATTAACAGGGGCTCAGCTTCTGCATCCGAAATAGTAGCTGGAGCTTTAAAAGATCACAAACGAGCAATTGTTGTTGGTGAAAAATCTTTTGGTAAAGGCTCTGTTCAGTCAATTATGCCTTTATCTAATGGTGGAGGATTAAGATTAACAACAGCTAAATATTATTTACCAAGCGGAGAAACAATTGAAGAAATTGGCGTGCAGCCAGACATCAAAGTAGAACAACAGAAAGATAATTTTAAAATAAACGATCCGGTAAACGATAATCAACTAATTTACGCCCTTAAGCTTTTAAAAGCGTCATGAAAGATTTGAGTAATCTTCCTTACAGAAAAGGTGTTGGGATAATGCTTCTTAATCAAGAAACTAAAGTTTTTATTGGAAAAAGAATTGATAGTACTAAAGCGTGGCAAATGCCTCAGGGTGGGGTTGACCACGAGGAAAATGTTGAGAACGCTGCTAAAAGAGAACTTAAAGAAGAAACAGGAATTACATCAATTGAAATTATAAAAAAATCAGAAAAAGAATTTATTTATGATCTGCCTAATGAGCTTCTTGGAAAAATTTGGGATGGAAAATATAAAGGGCAAAAACAAACTTGGTTTCTTGCAAAATTTCTAGGAGAACATGATGAAATTAATATCAAACAAAAAAAAGCAGAATTTTATGATTGGCGTTGGGCTGAGCCTTTGGAGCTGCCTAAATTAATAGTTCCTTTTAAAAAAAAACTTTATCAAGAAGTTTTAGAGGAATTTAAAAAGTATCTTTAAGATTTTAAATTATTAATCTGATCAATAATTTGATTGTTAAGATAGATCTCTTCGTCAGAGATTTCTTTATTGCTTAACTTTTTCTCTGCGTTCTGCTTTAATTTATTTAATTCTTCACTTTGAAACTCTGAACTATTAAAAAAATTATCTAATAAAATACTCAATTTATTATTAGAAAACTCTACTGTTCCGCCAGTTGAAAAAAATGTATCTGCATTGCTTCCTGCTTTTGCAATAATCTTTCCTGCCTTAAGAAAAGTAATTATGGAAATATGATCTTTAAATATTTCCATATCGCCCTCTATTCCTGAGATAACAACACTATCAACTGCTTTTGAATAAGCTACTTGCTTTGGAGTTACGATTTCTAAATGAATATTATCTGCCATTTAAATTAAGCTGCAGCTTCTTTTGCCATTTTTTCAGCTTTTGCAACTGCCTCTTCTATTGTTCCAACCATATAAAAAGCAGATTCTGGCAAATGATCGTACTGACCTTTGCAAATTGCATCGAAGCCTTTAATTGTTGATTGTAGATCAACTAATTTTCCTGGTGAACCTGTAAATACTTCAGCAACAAAGAAAGGTTGTGATAAAAATCTTTGTATCTTTCTTGCTCTTGATACAACTAATTTATCTTCCTCTGATAATTCATCCATACCTAAAATTGCTATAATATCTTGTAAAGATTTATAGTTTTGTAGAATTTTTTGAACTTCCCTAGCAACTCTATAATGTTCCTCGCCAACAATTCTTGGATCAAGAATTCTTGATGTTGAGTCTAAAGGATCGACCGCAGGATAAATTCCAAGTTCAGCAATCTGTCTTGATAAAACTGTTGTTGCATCTAAGTGAGCGAAAGAAGTTGCGGGTGCAGGGTCTGTTAAATCGTCCGCAGGAACGTAAATCGCTTGCACAGAAGTAATAGATCCTTTGCTAGTTGTTGTAATTCTTTCTTGTAAGTTACCCATGTCCGTTGCTAATGTTGGCTGATATCCAACCGCTGAAGGAATTCGACCAAGTAGAGCTGACACTTCTGATCCGGCTTGCGTAAATCTAAATATATTATCAACGAAGAAAAGAACGTCTTGACCTTCTTTATCTCTAAAATATTCAGCAAGTGTTAATCCTGATAATGCAACTCGCGCTCTTGCTCCTGGCGGTTCATTCATTTGTCCGTAAACTAAAGCAGCTTTAGATCCTGGGCCATCAGTTTTAATAACGCCCGACTCTATCATCTCATGGTACAAATCATTTCCTTCTCTTGTTCTTTCTCCAACTCCTGCAAACACTGAATAACCACCATGTGCTTTTGCAACGTTATTAATTAATTCCATAATTAAAACTGTTTTTCCAACTCCGGCTCCACCAAATAATCCGATCTTTCCACCTCGAGAATATGGTGCAAGCAAATCAACAACTTTAATTCCAGTAACTAAAACTTCTGTTTCTGTTGATTGTTCAACATAAGCTGGTGCTGATCTGTGAATTGGCCATTTTTCTTTTGTTGTCAAAGGTCCTTTTTGATCGATTGGCTCTCCTATAACATTAATAATTCTACCTAACGTTTCTGGGCCAACGGGAACAGTAATAGGTGTTCCAGTATTTATTACTTTATCGCCTCTTTTTAATCCTTCTGTTGTGTCCATCGCGATAGTTCTAACTGTATTTTCTCCAAGATGCTGCGCAACTTCTAAAACTACTCTTAATCCATTATTATCACACTCAAGCGCTGTTAAAATCTCGGGTAGGTCCTTATCAAATTTTACGTCAACGACCGCACCAATAACCTGAACTATTTTTCCAAATTTATTTTCCATAATTCTCCTATAAAGATTCAGCTCCAGAGATAATTTCTATTAATTCTTTAGTAATTACCGCTTGTCTGGTTCTGTTGTAATTAATTGTAAGTTTTGCAATTAAATCCCCTGCGTTTCTAGTTGCATTATCCATGGCCGTCATTCTTGATCCTTGCTCGCTAGCCTGATTTTCTAAAAAAGCTGCATAAATCTGCGTCGCAATATTTTTTGGTAAAAGGTTTTCTAAAATATCATTTTCTTCTGGCTCATATTCATACTCGCTATTGTTTACTAAAGATTGCTGATTTGATTTTTGTTCAATTGACACTGGAACTAACTGCTGAGCTTGAGGAATCTGAGAAATAACACTCTTAAATTGATTATAAAACAAAGTACAAATATCAAATTCATTTCTAGTAAATAAATTTAAAATTTTATCAGTAATTTCCTGAGCTTTTCCAAAAGAAACAACTTTTTCATCTTTTAAACTTATTCTATCAATAATGTACTGGTTATACTTTCTCTTTAACTGATCGTTAGCTTTGCTTCCAACAACTATAATTTTTAGATTTTTTTTCTCACTTAATATTTTCTCAAAAAATACTTTTGCTTTTCTGCAAATATTAGTATTGAAACCACCACACAATCCTCTGTCAGAACTTAAAACTACACAAAGATGTGTTTCGTTTTTTTGATTTCCAACTAATAATTTTGGCGCAGAGTCGATATCAGTTACTGAATTTTTAAGATTTGAAATTATAGAATTTAACTTCTCAGAATATGGTCTAGCATTCTCAGCATTCTGTTGAGCTTTTCTAAGCTTAGCAGCAGCAACCATTTTCATAGCCTTTGTTATTTTTTGAGTAGATTTTACGCTACTAATTCTGTTTCTTAAAAACTTTAAACTAGCCATTATTTTTGGAAACCTCTCTTAAAGTCAGTAATAAATGTTTTTAACTTTTCTTCATTAGATTCATCAATTTTTCCTGAAGACTTAATATTATTTAAAATATCAGGGGCTTCAGATTTTATTTTTGATAAAAGTTTCTTTTCAAAGGATTTGATCTGGTTAAGCTCAACATCATCTAAGAAACCTCTTACTCCTGAAAAAATTGATACTACTTGTTCTTCTACTTTTAAAGGTGAGTACTGATCTTGTTTTAATAATTCAGTTAATTTTGATCCACGATTTAATAATTTTTGAGTAGCAAGATCTAAATCAGATCCAAACTGAGCAAAAGCAGCCATTTCACGATACTGGGCTAGTTCAAGTTTGATTGAACCAGAAACTTGTTTCATTGCTTTAATCTGCGCTGCAGATCCAACCCTAGAAACTGATATACCTACGTTAACGGCAGGTCTAACTCCTTTATAAAAAAGTTCTGTTTCTAAGAATATTTGTCCGTCAGTAATAGAAATAACGTTTGTTGGAATATAAGCAGAAACGTCGCTGGCTTGTGTTTCAATAATTGGTAGCGCTGTAAGAGATCCGCCGCCATGCTTGTCATTTAATTTTGCAGCTCTTTCAAGTAATCTACTGTGAAGATAAAATACATCTCCTGGAAAAGCTTCTCGTCCTGGAGGTCTACGTAAAAGTAGTGACATCTGTCTATAAGCAACAGCCTGTTTAGATAAATCATCATAAACGATAAGAGCATGCATACCATTGTCTCTAAAATATTCTCCCATTGTACATCCTGTGTATGGGGCTAAAAATTGTAATGGCGCTGGGTCAGATGCTGTTGCTGCAACAACAATCGTATATTCCATTGCTCCAGCTTCTTCTAATGTTTTTACGATTTGAGCAACACTTGATCTTTTTTGTCCAATGGCAACATAAATACAATAAAGTTTTTTGCTTTCATCATTAGACTTATTAATTTCTTTTTGATTAATAATTGTATCAATAGCAATTGCAGTTTTTCCAGTTTGTCTATCACCAATAATTAATTCCCTCTGTCCTCTACCAACAGGAATTAAGCTATCAATAGCTTTTAAACCTGTTTGCATTGGTTCATTCACTGATTTTCTTGGAATAATACCTGGCGCTTTAATCTCAACTCTTTTTCTTTCTGCATTTTTATCAATTGGACCTTTTCCATCTATTGGGTTGCCAAGTCCATCAACTACTCGGCCTAATAAAGATTTTCCAACCGCAACGTCAACGATTGATCCTGTTCTTTTTACTATATCACCTTCTTTAATTTTTGAGTCATCTCCGAAAATAACCACTCCAACATTTTCGGTTTCAAGGTTTAGAGCCATACCTTTTGTGCCCTCAGAGAATTGAACCATCTCTCCGGCTTGCACATTATCTAATCCATAAACTCTAGCTATACCATCTCCTACTGTCAAAACTTGACCAACTTCTGAAACTTCAACTTCAGTTCCAAAGTTTTTAATTTGGTCTTTTAAAATATTAGTAATTTCGGAAGGATTAATTTTCATTTTTATTTATTTAATAAATTATTTAATCTTGTTTTAGCAGAAGTATCAATCATTGTACTCCCAATTTGAAGAATTGAACCAACTAATAAAGATGGGTCCACTGAAAAAGAAATGTTGATTTTCTTCTTCAAAATATCGTCTAATTTTTTTGCTATATCTGCTTTCTCACTATCTGAGATTGCATGAGATAACTTAAGCGTTGCTAAAACTTCTCCTCTTTCGTTTAATAATAAATCAAAAAAATTATTTACTATTTTCTCTAAAAAGAAAAATCTTCTGTTTTTATTTAGTACTTTTAAAAATCTTGAGAATAAATCTGAAAAAGAGAAATGCTTAGCTAAAGCATCAATAACATTATTAATAACTGAATATTTATGTGTTGGATTTTTAATAAACTTTTTTAAATCTGAGCTTTGTTCTAATATTTCTTTTAGCTTCAAAAAATCTTTTTCAAGAACGTCTAAACTTTTAGCTTCATAAGCTAGTCTATATACCGCTTTAGCGTATCTTTGAGTTTCACTAAAAGTTTTCATAGATTTTTTTACTATTAACTTTAAAAGAAAAAAGGTCTCGTAACATGCGAAATTACACTAATCAAGTGTGATATTTTGTACTTTTTTAAAATTATTTAAAGTTTATTGGATCAACGTCTACTGTTAGTGAAATATTTTTTTTAATTTTAATAGTTTTTAACCAATCTTTTAAAAATTTTTGTGGAAATGCTTCTTGAGGATATTTTAATAATAACCTAGAACGATATTTTCCCTTTATAAGCGAAATAGAGGCACTTACAGGACCTAGCAGTAAAGCATCTTTCATTTTTGGAATTTTATTTTTTAAAATTCTTGCACACTCATCAACGTCAAATCTATTTTTTCCTGAAATGATAAAAGCAATAAGCTTTGTAAACGGGGGTAAATTAGATCTTTCCCTAAAACTAATTTCATTTTCATAAAAAGCTAAAATATTCTGATCGCATATTGATTTTAATGTTTGGTTTTCTGGTTCAAAAGTTTGAAGATATACTGTGGAATTTTTAACTTCTCTACCTGCTCTACCACTAAGCTGATTCATTAATTGATATGTTTTTTCTGAGCTACGAATATCATTTCCTAAAAAACTCACATCAGAGTTAACAATGACAATGCAATTTAATTTTGGAAAGTGAAAACCTTTAGAAATTAACTGAGTTCCTACAATAATATTAATTTTTCCATTATGGATACTTTCAAAAATCTTTTTTGTACTATCGTCGTTGTGAATAAAATCACTTGAAAATAATTCAATTCTTTTATCAGGAAAAATTTCCTTAACTTCCTCAAATATTTTCTCAACACCCAGACCATAAAAAGAAAATTTACAATTATCTCCGTCTTTACATTTTCTTTCCAATGAAGCTTCGTGATCGCAGTAGTGACAAATTAATTTATTGGTTTCCTTGTGATAAATTAATGAAACCGAGCAATGAGGACAATTAAAACGATATCCGCACTTTGAGCAAATAACAAATGTTGAATATCCTCTTCTATTTAAAAAAAATAAGATTTGATTTCCTTTTTCCAAAATATTTTTAAGCTCTGGAATAATAGAGGGTGAAATAAATTTAGATTTAAGAGGGGGGTTTTTTTTTAGATCTACAAACTTAACTTCTGGTAATTGAGCGTCTCCATATCTTTTATCTAAACTAATATAAGAAAATTTTTTATTTATTGTATTGTAGTAAGTTTCAATGGAAGGCGTTGCCGAAACTAAAATGACTGATATTTTTTTAATAGAAGCCATTAACACAGCCATGTCTCTGGCATTGTATATTACTTGGTCTTCTTGTTTGTAAGATTGGTCATGCTCCTCATCTATAATAATTAAACCTAATTTTTTAAAAGGAAGGAATAATGATGATCTAGCGCCTAAAACTAAATTAATTTTATGACTAGCAATTCCATGCCAAATTAATCTTTTATCCTTTTCAGAAATATCAGAGTGCCATAATGCGGGGTAATTCCCAAAATACTCTTTGAATCTTTCTTTGATTTGATTTGTTAATGCAATCTCCGGAAGTAAAACTAAAACCTGATAACCTTTTTCTAAAAAATCCTGTATTTTTTTAAAATATATTAATGTTTTTCCTGAGCCTGTAATTCCGTGCAATAATACTGTTGAAAATTTATCAAAAGATATCTGATCATCTAAAATTTTAATAGCTTTCTTCTGGCTTGCGTCAAAATTAATATTTTTTTTTAATGAATATTCTTGAAATGATTCTTCCTGTTTCTTTTTTTTAGATACTTCTTGAAAGGCTTTTTTAAAAATAAATAATTTTAATGCAATTCCTAAATCAACCAAATTATATCGAGAAAATTTCTCTAAAAAAATTAAAGTATCTTTAGATAAGGATACAAAATCAAATTTTTTTTTTATATCTTTAATCTTAATGGAGCTCTTAAGGGTGCCACTTTTCCCCCAAACGACCCCTATAATATCTTTATTTTGAAAGGGAACTAAAACGAAATCCCCAACTTTCACACTAATATCTTTTGGAACATTATATGTAAAAGGATGATCAAATTTTAATGGCAGCAATACATCTAAAGTCATCAAAAAAATTTATTAATTGTTTATTTCTTACTATAAATTTTATAATCTAAATCCATGGAAATTTTTCTAGACTCATCAGATATTAAAGAAATTAGAGGATTAAACAAAGCTAATTTAGTAGATGGCATCACAACAAATCCCTCATTGCTTGCAAGTGCAAAAACGGATTTTAAAATTTTATTAAAAGAAATTTGCAGTGAAATAAAAGGGCCGGTAAGCGCTGAAGTAACGTCTCCAGATGTTCCTTCAATGTTAAAAGAGGCTGAGGTTCTAAGAAAAATAGCAAAAAATATTGTAATTAAAGTTCCGTTAACTTGGAATGGTTTACAAGTATGCAGTATTCTTTCTGAAAAAAAAGTTAAAGTAAATGTTACTTTATGTTTTTCTGTATCACAGGCTTTGCTTGCTGCAAAAGCTGGAGCAACTTATGTCTCCCCTTTCATTGGGAGATTAGATGATATTGGAGAAAATGGGGTTCAGCTTATAGAGGATATTAAAAAAGTTTTTAATAACTACAAAAATATAAAAACAAAAATTTTGTCAGCATCTATTAGATCTGTTGAACATTTTAATGCTGTTGCGGCTATCGGATCTGATGTTGCTACAGTTCCTGTTAAGATTTTTAAAGAACTTCACAAACATCATCTTACGGACAAAGGTGTAGATATTTTTACTGCTGATTGGAAAAAATCAGGAATGAAGATTTAATTTTAAAAGTGGATAGCTCTCTTATCTACTGCTAAAGCAGCCTCTTTAATAGCCTCAGCTAAAGTAGGATGAGCATGACATGTTCTCGCTATATCTTCCGCGCTTGCACCAAACTCCATAGCCAAAGCCATTTCTGCAATCATATTGCCAACATCTGGTCCAATCATGTGCACGCCTAGAACTCTATCTGTTTTTTCATCAGATAAAATTTTAACAAATCCATCTCCTTCATCATTAATTTTTGCTCTAGCATTTGCTGCAAAGGGAAATTTACCAACTTTGTAAGATATTTTTTGCTCTTTTAACTGTTCTTCTGTTTTACCAACCGAAGCAACTTCTGGGGAAGTGTAAACAACACCTGGAATAACATCATAATTTACATGTCCATATTTTCCACTAAGCAATTCTGCAATAGCAATTCCTTCTTCTTCTGCTTTATGCGCCAACATAGGACCAACAATTACATCTCCAATTGCGTAAATATTATCTAAATTAGTTTTATATTTATGATCTGTTTCAACTCTTCCTTTTGAATCTAACTTTACTCCAATTTTATCAAGATTTAATCCTGCGGTATTAGGCTTTCTTCCAACCGACATTAATACGATATCGCAATCAATATCGCTTTTAGTTCCGTTCTTTTCAACAGTAACAGTCGCTCCATTTTTATTTTTTTTAACACCTACTACTTTTGTTGATAGATTAAATTGCATTCCTTGTTTTTGTAATATTTTTAAGAAAGCATCTGACACTTCTCTGTCCATGCCTGGAGTTATGTAATCTAAATATTCTATAACTTGAACTTCTGATCCTAATCTTAGCCAAACAGAACCCATTTCTAGTCCAATATAACCAGCTCCAATAACAACAAGTTTTTTTGGCACAGAAGTTAAACTTAATGCTCCTGTTGAAGATACCACTGTTTTTTCATCAATTTCTATATTTGGAAGAGAAATTGGAACGGAGCCAGTTGCTATAATTGCATTTTTAAATTTATAATCTTTTTGATTATTAGACTGATCAGTAACTGAAATTGTATTTTTATCTTTAAAAGCTCCAAAGCCTTTAATGTAAGTAACTTTATTTTTCTTAAATAAAAATTCTATTCCTTTAGTAAGTCCTTCTACACCTTTTGCTTTGTGACTCATCATTTTTGCAAGATCTAATGATGGCTCATTAATATTAATGCCTATATTTTTAAATTCAGTTTTTGCTTTTTTATAAAGATCTGATGAATGCAATAAAGCTTTGGAAGGTATACATCCAATATTAAGACAGGTACCGCCTAATGTTCCTCTAGATTCTATGCATGCAGCTTTTAATCCTAGTTGAGCAGCTCTAATTGCTCCGACATACCCACCTGGGCCTCCGCCTATAACTAAAAAATCAAACTCTTCCATGAATTATAAATTTAAAAAAAGTCTTCTTGGATCTTCTAAATATTCTTTAACTCTAACTAAGAATGATACAGCATCTTTTCCATCAATAATTCTGTGATCATAAGATAGGGCCAGATACATAATAGGTCTAACCTCGACTTTTCCTTCAACAACAACTGCTCGCTGAACAATATTATGCATTCCTAATACTCCTGATTGTGGAGGATTTAGTATTGGTGTTGACAACATCGAACCATAAATTCCTCCGTTCGTAATTGTAAAAGTTCCGCCCTGAAGTTCTTCAATAGACAATTGTCCTGTTTTTGCTTTTTCGCCTAGGGCAATAATTTGTTTTTCAATGTCTGCAAAAGATAGCTCATCCGCGTCTCTAACTACTGGAACAACTAATCCTTTCTCTGTTCCGACAGCAACGCCTATATTGTAATAATTTTTGTAAACAATTTCATCTTGTTGAATTTCGGCATTAATAACTGGAAAAGCTTTTAAAGCTTCAACGCAAGATCTTACAAAAAATGACATGAATCCTAATTTAACTCCGTATCTTTTCTGAAAACCGTCTTTATATTCAGCTCTCATTTCAATAATTCTCGACATATCAATTTCATTGAATGTCGTAAGCATCGCTGCGTTATTTTGTGCTTCTTTTAATCTTTTAGCGATTGTTGACCTTAGTCGAGTCATCTTAACTCGTTCTTCATCTCCCTTGGCAGCTCTTGCTGTGGAAGGAGCAGAAGGTAAGCCCATAGATTCTAATAAGTCGCCTTTTAAAATTCTTCCATCTCTTCCCGATCCACTTATTGTGCTAATATCAATTCTTTTCTCCTCTACTATTCTTTTTACTGCGGGTGATAATATTTCTTTTTTGCTTGTAGGAACTTCTACTGTTTTTGGTTTTGTTGGTTCTGGTGCTTTAACAGATTCTTTTTTTGGTGCGTTTGCAGTTCCAGCTCCTATTGACCCTAAGACCGCTCCAACATTAACGGTGCTTCCTGCTTGAATTTTAATTTCAGACAAAACCCCTGCTTCTGGGGAAGGTACCGCCACGCTAACTTTATCAGTTTCTAATTCAACAACTGGCTCATCTGCTTTTACTGGATCACCAACCTGTTTAAGCCACTTGGAAACTGTGGCTTCTGTTACTGACTCGCCAAGTGTGGGTACTACTAAATCTTTTGCCATTATCCTATAAAAGTACTTTTGATATTATTTCGTCCTGCTGTTGTACATGTTTTTTCAAATATCCGGTAGCCGTTGAAGCTGAAGGTTTTCTGCCAACATAATGTACTTTTTTAGATTTAGCGCCAATCGATTCTAACGTCCAATTGATATATTTTTCAACAAAACTCCAGGCACCCATATTTTCTGGTTCTTCCTGACACCAAATAAATTCATCAGCATTTTTAAATCTTTTTAAAAAACTAGCTAATTTTTTAACTGGGAATGGATACAGTTGTTCAATCCTTAATAATTGAACTTTAGGATTTCTTATAATTTCTCTTTTTTCAGAAATATCAAAATAAACTTTTCCAGAACAAAGAACTACGCGTTTAATTTCTTCATCTTTTGCTAATTTAATTAAATTATATTCCGGAAAATCTGCATGATCTGGCAATATTCTATGAAAAGAATTTTCAGGTAAAAAATCTTCAATCTCAGAAACACACTTTTTATGTCTCAATAAAGATTTTGGAGAAAATACTATAAGTGGTTTTCTAAATGTTCTATGAATTTGTCTTCTTAATAAATGAAAATAATTTGCAGGTGTAGTGCAATTAACTACTTGTAAATTTTCTTGAGCGCAAGATTGTAGATATCTCTCAATTCGTGCTGAAGAATGTTCTGGTCCTTGTCCTTCATAGCCATGGGGAAGAAGCATTACTAAACCGCTTGCTCGTGTCCATTTTTTTTCTCCTGAAGTAATAAACTGATCAATTATAATTTGAGCTCCATTTGCAAAATCACCAAACTGAGCCTCCCATAAAACCAACGTCTCTGGTGATGATAATGAGTATCCATATTCAAATCCTAAGACACCAAACTCTGAAAGAAAGCTATCAATAATTTCAAATTGTGCTTGCTTTGAGCTAAGATTTTTTAAAGGGTAATATTTTTCTCCTGTGTCTTGATCAAGCACACCAGCATGTCTTTGACTAAAAGTTCCTCTTGATGAATCTTGTCCTACAAATCTTACTGGGTAACCTTCTAACAATAAAGTTCCAAAAGCTAAACTCTCAGCTGTCGCCCAATCAAAGCCTTTTCCTGTTTCGAACATTTTTTTCTTTGCTTCAAAAAGTCTTTTTATTGTTGAATGAAAATTTAAATTTTGTGGAAGATTACAAATTTTTTCTCCAGCTTGATGGATTAAATCTAAATCAACGCCTGTTATACCTCTACGGTCAGATCCAATTTCAGTTGTAAATTTTGACCAACTTCCCGTAAACCAATCAATTTGGTTTGGAATATAAGTCTTTGATGTTTCAAATTCAGAATCTAAAAAATTTTTGAAATTATCTTTTTCTTTTTGAAACTCTTCATTCCTTAAAACGCCTTCTTGGATAAGTTGATTTCCATAAATTGTTAAGGTTGTAGCTTGAGCTTTAATTTTTTTGTACATTAAAGGTTGAGTGAAAGAAGGTTCGTCTCCCTCATTGTGACCAAATCTTCGGTAACAAATAATATCTATAACAACATCTCGTTTAAATTTTTGTCTATATTCTGTTGCAATTCTTGCGCAATAAACCACGGATTCTGCATCATCCCCGTTAACATGGAATATTGGAGCTTGAACCATTTTAGCTACTTCAGATGGATAAGGTGAAGATCTTGCAAAAGAAGGGCTTGTAGTAAAACCAATTTGATTATTAACAATAATGTGAATTGTTCCCCCGGTGTTGTGTCCTTTTAAACCGGACATAGCAAAACATTCTGCAACAATTCCTTGTCCTGCAAATGCTGCATCTCCGTGTAATAGAACGGGCACCACTTTTACTCTTTGCGGGTCATTATGAAAAAATTGTTTAGCTCTTGTTTGTCCTAACACCACAGGATTGACAGCTTCAAGATGTGAAGGGTTTGCAGTTAAACTTACATGGACATTGTTGCCGTTGAAATCTCTGTCTGCTGATGCTCCTAAGTGATATTTAACATCGCCTGAAACGCCTGCTGTATCTGGGCCTGGATCTCCAGAAAATTCTTTAAATATTTTTTTAAAAGGTTTTTGAATTACGTTTGCAAGAATATTTAATCTACCTCTATGAGGCATTCCAATTTTAACTTCTTTAACTCCTAAATTTCCTCCAACTTTAATTATCTGCTCAAGAGCAGGGATTAAAGATTCACAACCATCTAGGCCAAATCTTTTTGTTCCAACAAACTTAGTATGGCAATAATTTTCAAATCCTTCTGCTTCTACTAATTTTTTAAAGATTGCTTTCTTTCCTTCAGAAGTAAAGTTTGCTTCTTTTCCTTTTCCTTCAATTCTTTCTTGGATCCATTTTTTTTCTTCCGGATCCGACATATGCATAAACTCTATTCCAATTTTTGAACAATAAGTTTTTAATAAAATTTCTAATATTTCATTAACGGTTGCATATTCTAAACCAAGAAACTTATCTAAAAATATTTTTCTGTTTCTATCTTCTTTTTTAAAACCATACGTTTCTGGATTAAGTTCAGGGTGATGATGTTTTTCTTGAAGTTGTAATGGATCTAAATCAGCAATTAGATGACCTCTGATCCTGTAGGCTCTAATCATCATGATTGCTCTAACAGAATCAATAGTAGATCTTTCGACATCCACTCTTTCATTGCTTGATAAGGTTTTGTTTTGCTCTATTATTTTTTCTTTAATTGAATTGCCGTTTAAATTTTTAGGAAGGTATTTTTCATAAACATCTAAATCTCCATTAGAAATATATTTTATATTTGATGGAGCCCAGCTAGGTCCTTGATTTTCTATAATATTATCTTTTTGATCACCAAGACCCTCAAAAAATTGTCTCCAGCTATCTGGAATACTTGCAGGATTTTCTACGTATTTGGCGTAAAGTTTTTCAATATAAGAAGAGTTTGTCCCTGATAAAAAAGATGTTTTTTGAAAAATAATATTATCTTCTTGTGACGACATATAATTTTATATTCGTAATAAAATATTAAGTCTTAAGTTTGTCAAATAAAGTTTTGCCAATATCTGCTGGAGAATTTGCAACTGTTATACCGCAAGATTTCATTGTTTCTATCTTGTCTTTAGCAAGTCCTTTTCCACCAGAAATAATAGCTCCTGCATGCCCCATTCTTCTTCCTGGAGGAGCTGTTACTCCAGCAATAAATCCAACCACTGGTTTTTTAATTTTTGAAGATTTAATAAATTCAGCGCCTTCTTCCTCTGCGCTTCCACCAATTTCTCCTATCATAATAATTGATTTAGTTTCGTCGTCTTTTAAAAATAAATCTAAACAATCAATAAAGTTAGTTCCGTTAATAGGGTCGCCGCCAATTCCAATGCATGTCGATTGTCCTAATCCTAATGCTGTAGTTTGAGCAACAGCCTCATAAGTTAAAGTTCCTGATCTTGATACAATTCCAACTGATCCTTTTTTGTGAATATGACCTGGCATAATTCCAATCTTACATTCATCTGGTGTAATAATTCCTGGACAATTAGGTCCTATTAATCTGCTTTTAGACTTAATTAATTTTTCTTTAACTTTAACCATGTCTAAAACTGGAATGCCCTCTGTAATACAAACAATTAAAGGTATTTCGCTCTCTAATGCTTCAATGATGGCTGCTGCCGCATAAGGAGCTGGAACGTAAATCATAGTTGCATCAGGTTTTACCTTATCTACTGCTTCAGCAACTGTATTAAAAACTGGAAGACCCAAATGAGTTTGTCCACCTTTTTTAGGAGTAATTCCTCCAACTAAATTTGTTCCATATGCAAGCGCTTGCTCAGAATGAAATGTTCCATGCTTTCCTGTAAAGCCCTGACAAATAACTTTTGTTTTTTTATTTACTAAAACAGACATATTAAGATGTAGCCTCCACAATTTTCTTTGCTGCATCTGATAAATTGTCAGCAGAGATAATTGTTAAACCAGATTTTTTTAAAATTTCTTTACCTTCATCAACTTTTGTTCCTGCTAATCTAACAACAAGAGGAACTTTAAGATCAACTTCTTTTGCCGCTTCAATAACTCCTTGTGCAATAATATCGCAACGCATAATTCCGCCAAAAATATTTATTAAGATTCCTTCAACATTTTTATCTGATAAAATAATTTTAAAAGCAGCAGATACTTTTTCTTTTGTAGCTCCTCCACCCACATCCAAGAAGTTTGCTGGTTCTGAACCATAAAGTTTTATGATATCCATGGTTGCCATTGCAAGACCCGCACCATTAACCATGCAACCAATTTTTCCATCTAATTTAATATAAGCCAATTCATATTTGCTAGCTTCGATTTCCATTGGGTCTTCTTCGTTTAGATCTCTGAGCTCTTTAATTTCTGGATGTCTAAAAAGAGCGTTGTCATCAAAACTTATTTTTGCATCTAGACACTTAATTTGGTCTTCCGTTGTAAGAATTAAAGGATTGATTTCAATTAAACTTCCATCAGTATTAACTAAGGTGTCATATAAAGCTTGGGCAACTTTTTTTGCCTGATTTTTTTGATCTCCACTCAAATTATACGGTTTTACAATTGATTCTAAATCTTCATCTCTTAATTTTGCTGATAACGAAACACGCGTTGTAATAATTTTTTCAGGAGTTTTGTCTGCAACTTCTTCAACGTCCATTCCTCCTTCAGCACTAGAAATAAAGGCAATTTTTGAAGACGCTCTATCTACTAGGCATGATAAATAAAATTCTTTTTTAATATCCGACGCTTCTTCTATGTACAGCCTCTTCACTTCTCTTCCTTGCGGTCCTGTTTGATGAGTAACAAGGACTTTTCCAAGTAAATCTTTACATTTTTGCTTTAATTCATCGATATTTTTAACTAATTTTACCCCACCGGCTTTTCCTCTTCCGCCAGCATGTATTTGGGCTTTCACCACATACATTTTACTATTTAGCTGTTTAATTTTTTCATCAATTTCATTTAAATTAAAAATAACAACACCCTTTGAAACTGGAGCGCCAAATTTTTTTATTAAGTCTTTTGCCTGATGTTCGTGAATATTCATGAAAAATTAATACTTTGGCTTGGTAGTTTTAATTTTTGCAACTTCTGGGTCGAGCTTGAAAAGATCTTGAGTTAATTTTTTAACTGAATCAACAGATTTTAAAAACATGTCTTTTTCTTCGGGATTAAATTTAATCTCAATAATTTTTTCAACTCCCTTTGCACCAATTACAACGGGTACGCCCACATAAAGATCATCTACTCCATATTCTCCATCTAAATAGACAGCACATGGTAAAATTTTCTTTTTATCTTTTAAAAACGCTTCTGCCATTTCAATAGCTGAACTTGCTGGAGCATAATAAGCAGAACCTGTTTTTAATAATTTTACTATTTCAGCTCCTCCGTCTCGAGTTCTTTGTATAATTTTATCTATTCTTTCTTTAGTAGACCACTTCATGTCTATTAAATCTGGGATTGGTATTCCTGCAACTGTCGAATATCTAGATAAAGGAACCATTGTGTCTCCATGACCTCCTAAAACAAAAGCCGTTACGTCTTCGATAGAAACTTTGAACTCTTCAGCTAAAAACAATCTAAAACGAGAAGAGTCTAAAACTCCTGCCATACCAACTACTTTTTCGGCAGGTAGACCTGAATATTTCTGCAATGCTAAAACCATAACATCTAGAGGATTGGTAATACAAATTACAAATGCATTTGGAGAATATTTTTTAATTCCTTCACCCACCTGTTTCATTACTTTCGAATTAATTCCTAAAAGATCATCTCTGCTCATTCCTTCTTTTCTTGGAACTCCTGCAGTTACAATAATTACATCTGAATTTGCAATATCAGCATAGCTTGTTGTTCCTTTAAGATTTGCATTAAAACGTTCAACAGCTCCTGACTGAGCAATGTCTAAAGATTTTCCATCGGGCAATCCTGCAGCAATATCAAAAATAACAACGTCCCCTAATTCTTTTAAAGAAACTAAATGAGCTAGAGTTCCACCAATTTGTCCTGATCCTATAAGTGATATTTTTTTTCTCATCTAATTAGCTCATTGTTGGCATTGTAAAACTTGAATTGGCTTTTATACCAGAAGGCCATCTTGAAGTAATAGTTTTTAATTTAGTATAAAATCTAACTCCTTCCATTCCATGAACGTGTTGATCCCCAAATAAAGACCTTTTCCAGCCACCAAAACTATGAAAGGCCATTGGTACAGGTATTGGAATATTTATACCAACCATTCCAACCTTAATATGACTTGAAAACGTTCTTGCGCTATCACCATCTCTTGTAAAAATACTTACTCCGTTACCAAATTCATGTTTATTAATTAAATCTACAGCTTCGTTAAAATCTTTTGCTCTTACAACCGAAAGTACTGGCCCAAATATTTCTTCTTTATAAATTCTCATATTTTCTTTTACGTGATCAAATAAACAGCCCCCTAAATAAAAACCTTTTTCATGACCTTGTGGCTTTTTAATTTTTCGTCCATCCACAACTAATTTCGCGCCTTCTTTCACTCCAATATCTACATAACTTGTAACTTTTTCTAAATGTTGAGCTGTAACTAATGGTCCCATGTCCATTCCTTTATCAAGTCCAGGACCTACTTTTAAATTATTAACTTCTTTTGTAAGTTTATTAACTAA
>Ga0209191_1000984_pt1 | contig 19727 bp, 24 predicted proteins | sample S_130626_EF_Meta_FD_187320 | JGI IMG/M metagenome (GOLD analysis project Ga0209191, IMG submission 187320) | Freshwater microbial communities from Lake Simoncouche, Canada to study carbon cycling - S_130626_EF_MetaG (SPAdes) (version 2) | ecosystem: Environmental > Aquatic > Freshwater > Lake ...
GTCAAGCTGAACTGTTTCAACGATTTGTAGGCCGAGTGTATTCAGACATGTTTTCTAGCAATGAAAAGCTGAGTGGGCCTGCACTCACACGGCCAGGCACAGCACAAAAACAAAAACCTTTTGATCAAAGCCGTATGTTCTCCTTGGGTGCTCGTGCTCACAACGGTGCAGGTGTAGCAGTATGGAGTTGATTGGGTGGTATGCACTGTTCGCAGTTACCACCTGCATAGTTGCAGGCTTTGAACTATTCTGGCCTGTGCTTCGAAGTCTGCGCATAACTCATCCAGAGTTGCTGATTGTGGAGAATGTATGGCTCAGCATGCTGGTATTCCTGACCATGGCACTGGTCTTGGCTCCACTAACCATTTTGCCTTGCGTTTGGCCACCCAGCGGTGAACGATTTCGCAAAAAGCTCTGGGAATCGCTCTTAAAAGAGTGAAATTTTGCAGTTGCGCGGTGTGGGTGTTTCGTTTATAATATTTACTTACTCGGAGATCATTCAAATGAAGTTCGCAGCGTTTAAATATACTGACACCAAAGGCAAAATCTCTCAGCGTAAACTGCTGGTGCTGGATCAGCCCTCAAACAAACTCACTGGCATCGACGTCACGGAACTGGAACCAGTTCAAGCACAGCAACTGGCTCGTGAGTACGATCGACTGCTGGATGCATTCCGCCAGTCAGTGCTGGAATTGTACACCGACTTTGATGTTGAGCACAACTACCGTCAGTTCTTGCAAGCCAAGATTGAAAGTCTGGAAGTCGTTCAGGCTTATTGAAAAACTAGGGTCAGCACGGTGGGACGTGCAGGTAGACAATACTGCATACAAGGTTCGAATCCAAACTCTAGGCACGATGGTTGTAATTCCCCTGAAACGAATGTGAGCAAGACGCGGGTTCGATTCCCGCCAGGTCCACCAGAAGTACTTTTGTCCATGGAGTTGGGAACGGATAGATAAACCGTGAAAGTATTTCTGATGGGTCTGCCCAGGTTTCGATTGCGCAAGCTAGTGGATGGAGCAACTCGGTAGGCGATGACCGTAAATCAAGCAAAACACAATAAATGCAAACGATAGCATTTTTGCTGTAGCAGCCTAAAAAACTTGCACAGCTGAGGTTTTGGCCGGTTCCTTATCAAAGAATACCGGCCCTTTAGAATAACGCTAATGTGAATGGACTCCGTGCACGGTGAGCCTGGATCTGAGTCAGCGAGTTGATAGTTGGAGTGGACTGACCCACAAAGAGTAACTATCGAATTGGCGTTATTCTAAAGAAGCCCTTTTAGCATAGTGGTACTGCAATCGCCTTGTAAGCGATAGAGCGTCTGTTCGATTCAGACAAGGGGCACCAAGTATTCAATATCCGTAGTAAGGATCAGAGTCACTAAAAGAGTTATTTTTAGCAATGTTAGTTGCAGCCTTAAGATACTGTAAATTAAATTCTACATGCAAACCACAAACCAACTCTCCCTGTAAGGGAGCCCAGTGGTCTACATGATAGCCTTCCGGACAGTTATCATATATTTGTTGTATAATTTTTGTATTGCCCCAAGATACTGCTGCATTTAATTTTACGGCCCGTCTACGGGCAGTGGCTGCTGCGGTTTTAGAAGAATTAAGTTTTTGCCAAGCAGCTTTAGTTTCTACCAATTTGGCTTGGTTAACGTCCCTATAGTCTTTGAGACAGGCCTTACACCAACTATCATATTTAGCAGTTTTCATAGCTTTATTTTTGGAAAACTCTGTGAGAGGCTTTATAGCACTGCACGCAGGGCACTTCTTTAAGCCGTTAATGCTAAGAATATATAAATACCATTCAGTAGCAGGGGACGGTTTAGGTAGTTTGTGAAATACCAAAGAAAACGCTTCACGTATTTTGATCTGATCATGTCCCTTGAAAAGTTCAGATATTTTGGTATCTCCACCATCATTAACTACTTTAGATATAACATCTCTAGCTGTTAATTCTGAACTTTTCAGAGTCTTGTTTTTAACGATAAAATCAGCATCAACTTCTAATAAGTCAATAGTTTGTTGAATAATATTCATAATCACGATACCATTAATAAGAGATGTATAAATTATAACATCATTGCTTATTTATGTCTATCATAAATTTTTACAGGGTGTATTTTTTGAAAAAACTAATCTCGCAGGCGCAGGCCGATGCATTTCAGTCGCTGATTGAAAGCCCCGGGTACCGATACTTTACTAAATCAAAGGGTAACCTATACGAATTTTATTTAACTGGTGAAATCGTTGAAGCCAGTACATACACTGAGTGGTTCGATGTTATTCGTAATGCTGGATTTCAGGACACCGTTAAAATCTATATTAATAGTGGCGGCGGAAGTGTAGATACTGCACTTCAGTTCTTAAAAGTTCTAAGAGAAACAGAAGCTGAAGTTATATGTGCAGTAGAGGGTGCTTGTATGAGTGCCGCTACTGTAATTTTTTTACAAGGCCATATACTAGAAGTATCCGACTACTCTACCCATATGTTCCATAACTACGCTGGTGGCGTTTTTGGCAAAGGCGGAGAACTCTACGATCAAATTAGCTTTGAACGTGCTTGGAGCCGTCAGCTATTAGAAGATGTATATAAGGACTTCTTGACTACTGCTGAAATTAACCAGATGTTGGACAACAAAGACATTTGGCTAAGCGGAGACGAAGTAAAAAAGCGGGCCGTAGCCTTAGCTGAACTGCGCAATCAGCAAGCAGAGGCCGCCGCTGCGGCAACTGCAGAAATTTCCGCTTGAATTTGCTGCTTAATCCTGTCATAATACTCTCATGAATTCAAAAAAGCAGCGCAAGTTCAGAGTCTGGGATAACAGGCTGTTATACGAAACCTTACAAAAAGTCATACAAATAACCAACACAGTAGAAACAAAGTGTGGAGACACCAGCAGTCCAGGCGACTTGCCTCAAAGCATAGTGCCCACTGATACCTTATATGAAATTTGCTTGTGCTATCAATCGCTGTATGAAAAGCTGGAAACAGAAGAACTGTTGCAAAGTGGCTATCCCCGAGGCAAGCCCACCACGCATTAAATTTTGTACTTGAGTTATCAGCTAAAACGCTCTATAATAATATCTTTCAATCACTAAAGGAAACACAACATGGCATGGACCGAAGACCAAAAGACCCAAGTAATCGCTGCCTACGAGGCTGCTGGCCCCACCCCTGAGACCTCAACCGAGATCATCAAGGACATTGCAGAGGAGTTTGAGCAGTCGCCCAACGGTGTGCGTATGGTACTTGTGCAGGCTGGTGTTTACGTCAAAAAGGATGCCGGTTCTGGCACTGACAAGCCCAAAGCAGGCGGTGCCAAAGCCGACGCTCCAAAGCGTGTGAGCAAGGAAAGTTCAATCGCTGCTCTCAAGACCCTGATCGAGGCTCGTGGCGCTCAAGTCGACGACGACATTCTAGACAAGCTTACTGGTAAAGCCGCGATCTACTTCGCGCAAGTTCTCTCAGCTTAACACTGGCGGCCCTGTGCCGCCTTTTTTCATGGAGACTACATGGCAGCTCGCAAAACTAAAAACGCCGATCTTGAAAAGCTGGATGCAGCTAACCTAGAAAAAGTAATCTCACTCCTAGAACCAGCTGAAGGCAAGGCCATATCAAAGAAGGATGCCTGCGCGATGCTTTGCATTGCGTACAACACCACACGCCTGGGCACTTTGATTGAAAAACACAAAGAAAAGAAAGCACAGACGCAGGCCAGGCGTGCTGCTTTGCGAGGCAAGCCTGCTACTTCTCAAGAAATCCAGTTCATTATCAGCAGCTACCTAGAAGGTGAAACCGTGTCAGGGCTTGCAGAGCGCAGCTATCGCAGCGTGGGTTTCATTAACCAGATCCTAGAAGCTCATGCAGTCCCCATACGTGCAAAAGCGCATGACTACTTCCGTCCTGAGCTGATTCCAGAAGCAGCGATGCAAGATCGTTTTAAGCTGGAAGAAGTAGTGTACTCTGCACGTTACGACTCTGTGGCCAAAATCAAGTCCGAGCTGTTTCAGCGTGGGCAGTGGGTGTACTGCGTGTGGCTTATGAGTGATCGCTGGCAGCAGTTTGCTTATCAGGAAGCTGCTGAGCTTGCAAGCCTTGAGCACTTGCGTAAATTGGGGGTAGTAATTTGACCTCCGCGCCAAACTCACAAATAAAAGGAGAACAAAATCAGTGATGCCCTTTACGAAAAGACCATCTTTGAAAACGAAGAAAAAGGCTTTCAGTACCGCTTAACGGTATCAGAATTCAGGAATGTACAGTACATACATGTGCGCAAGTATTTTTTGAGTTATGAAGGCGAGTATGTGCCCACAAAAGAAGGTGCGTCAATTCCAGCCACCATTCAAAACATCTTTGCACTCTTAGACGGTTTAATCGACATTTGCAGCGCAGAAGAATCTGTGGATGTTATCACCGAGTACTTTGGCAACAAAATTTCCAGCTTGAAACAGCGACAATAATCGGTTATAATTCATCTATGAATAAAATTACTGAATTCTTGAACACAGCAGCCCGTCACTACTACAACGGCACACCCATCATCACAGACGCACAGTTTGATGCTCTAGCCGAGTCAGTGGGCTACGGCTCAGTGGGTGCACTGCAACACGGTGATACCCAGCGGCATTACTTTCCCATGTACTCGCTGCAAAAGTTTTATGCTGATGTAAAAGACTCAACTCCGTTATCCACCTATCAAGGTGACATTACCATGTCGCCTAAGCTAGACGGTGCAGCTGTGGAACACTTATACATCGACGGTGTGTATGCGCGTAGCCTAACCCGTGGCGACGGTGTAGAAGGCCGAGACGTCACAGACAAGTTTCAGGCCACAGACTTGATTCCGAAGTCAATCCCTCAGATGGGCGTGGTGCAAATCACCGGCGAGCTGTGTGCTCCGAAAGCAGTGGAGAATGCACGCAACTACGCAGCAGGCGCACTCAACTTGGGCAGTGCAGCGGAATTCAAGACTCGTGGTGTTGAGTTCTTTGCATACGGGATTCAACCCACACTCACACCGTGGTTTGACGTAGACATGCGTACCATGCATCACTGGGGTTTCTGTACTGTTCAAGACCCCAATCTAGACTTGATCTTTCCCACAGATGGTGTTGTGTTTCGTGTAAACTCCAACCAAGACTTTGAAGCACTAGGGTACACCGCAAAGCATCCACGTGGTGCATATGCCCGAAAGGAGCGCAGTGAATGTGTTGAAACAACTCTATTGTCAGTTGAGTGGCAAGTGGGCAAGTCAGGCAAAGTCACGCCTGTGGCGATTCTTGAGCCTGTGCTTGTGGGCGATGCTGTGGTATCTCGCGCTACTCTTAACAATCCTGCCTTTATTGAAACTCTAGATCTACGCATTGGCGACCGAGTAGCAGTACGTCGTGCAGGTGAGATCATTCCGCAGATCGTACACAAGGTAGAGTAATCACAGGATCAAAAAATTGAACTTGTGCGTACACGTCTTTTAAGCTATAATTTATTCTTAAATTGATAAAGCCATTATGAAGATCGAAATACCAGTCAACTGTCCGTGCTGTGCCTATACCCTTGAGTTGGTCAACGATCAGCTGTTTTGTCGCAACACCGCTTGCAGTGCTCAGCTAAATAAAAAGCTGGAGCATTTCTGTAAAGTATTGCAGATCAAGGGTTTCGGGCCCAAGACCATTGCCAAGCTCGATCTTCAAGACTTAACTGAACTGTTCTATCTAGAGCATGATCAAGTTGTTGCAGCTCTGGGCAGTGAGAAAACAGCCGTAAAACTACTAGACGAGATTGACCGTGCACGAAGCGCTGACTTGGCAACTGTGTTGGCCAGTTTTAGTATCCCACTAGTAGGCGAAACAGCCAGCAACAAGCTGTGTGCAGTAGTCACACACATCTCAGAAATCACAGAAGAAACCTGCCGTGCCGCAGGCCTAGGATCCAAAGTAACCAGCAATCTACTCGATTGGCTGGCTACGGAGTACCAGGAAATGAAAGAGTTCTTGCCGTTCTCTTTTAAATCCAAAAATAAACCAGTCCAAACAGCAACTGGCCCAACAGTGTGTATCACTGGCAAGCTGGCTTCTTTTAAGACTAAAGCCGAAGCTACAACAAAACTAACAACAGCTGGCTTTCTGGTAGTCGACTCAGTAACAAAAACTCTAAAATACCTGGTCGACGAACAGGGCAACAACAGCGCAAAGCGCAAAAAAGCAGACGAATACGGCGTAACTATTATTACTAATCTAAACGATTTTTTGAAAGATATTTAAATGACTGAAAAAGCAAAGAAGTGGTCCGAAGAAGCTATTAACAAGCTAACCTCAATTGTTGGCGACGAGTCTCCTGTAAGTGCTGCAACTGTAGAATCAGCTGCTGCCGCTCTGGAATTTAGCGTTCGTTCAGTAGCATCAAAGCTACGTCAAATGGACTACGAAGTTGCCTCAATGGCCAAGGAAAAGGTTAGCGCATTTACCCCTGATCAAGGTGCTGCACTAGAAGACTTTGTACTAGCCAACGAAGGTGCTTTCACTTACAAGGAAATTGCCGAACAATTTGAAAATGGCGCATTCAGTGCCAAGCAAATTCAAGGCAAGCTGCTAGCGTTAGAGCTAACTGGTGCTGTTAAGCCTGCTGAAAAGGTAGAAGCCGCACGTACTTATACCGAAGCAGAAGAAGTTACTTTTGTGAAGATGGTACAAAAGGGCAGTTTCATCGAAGACATTGCAGCTGTACTAGGCAAGACCATTGCCTCTGTACGCGGCAAGGCTCTGAGCCTAACTCGCAACGGGCAGATCGACAAGATTCCAGCTCAAAAGGAATCACATGCCAACACCGCAGTTGACGTGGTAACCTCACTAGGCGACAAGCTAGTAACCATGACCGTAGCAGAAATCGCCGCTGCTGCCGACAAGACTGAGCGCGGTATCAAGACCATGCTTACTCGCCGTGGTATCAAGGTAAGCGACTATGACGGCGCTGCCAAGAAGGCCAAGGCAGAAGCCAAGACCCAAGCAGCTTAATAAGCTGCCTACCAAGGGCACAGAGATCGTAACGGACTCTGTGCCCTTTTGCGCTGAGGAGCTCGAATGAAAGTAACAATTACCTATCGTGACAACGATAGTTTTACCGTAGAAGAAGTTGTGCGTCAAGCTGTTCACAACTACGGTAAGTCTGCGCATATAGAAGTTATGCCAGAGTCAACTCAAGCATACGACCTGATCTATTTTGGGCTACAGCAGTTGATGACACACGAACAGCTTGGTTTGATTTACAACAGCGGCGATTCCTATCAGCAAGACTTAAAACGCTTGCGTAGCGACATTTTATATAAACTAGAAGAAATAGTCGATCAAGTAATTATTGATACAGAGTCTAAGGTGGCGTAATGGATACTAGTGCTATTGTACTTAACAAGCTGTTGCGAGAGCGTAATCTTGATCTATGGGCAAAGCTAAAGCTTGTGTTCCTAGACCCAGCTTTTTCAAGTCTATATAGCGCAGTTAGCAAGTATTACGATACCTACAGTAATATTCCTTCGTTTGATGAACTAGAGTTGACCTTGCGTGAAGGCCCTGCCTTGCGCACACTGGCAACTCTAAAATTAGCAGATAATGATGATATATCTAGTGAGGTAGCCCTAGCTGCTCTTATAGATCAATATACTCAAAATGAAGCAGTGCGGCTGTTGGATAAGTTTATCGACAAGCTGCCTCTATTCGACAGCACAGAAGTAAAAGAAAATTTAGCAAGCATTGTTCTGACTCTAGACGAGAAAACTCTCACCACAGAGGGTGTTTACAACATGGCAGACATTATGTTGTTTCAGAACGCAGAAGAACTGGCTCGCGAGCGTGTACATCTAGGATTCAACAATACTTTTGACGCCACACTGGCTGGTGTTGCTCGTCAAGAGCTGATTCTAGTAGGTGGCAAGCGTGGTAGTGGAAAGTCAATTGTTTCCAGCAATATCTTAGTCAACCAGTACGAAACCGGCAATACTGCTGCGTACTTTACAATTGAAATGATTGCACAAGAAACTCTGCAACGTAACATGAGTATCTTGGCCAAAGTACCACATCAAAACATCAAACAAAATAAACTGTTAGATGACGAACTACTACGCTTAGTACAATGCAGAGCAGAAATGTTTGTAGATTCCCATGACTTAGTTGAGGAGTTTAAACGTACCAGAGACAAGTTCAAGTTTGAGCACCGGTTAGTCAGGGAAAAGAAACTAAAACCAGACAATCAAATGATCATCATTGATGATCGTGCCCTGACCCTAACCAGTTTGGACTTGCACTTAGGCAAAATCAAATCAAAATTTGGAGATAAGTTCACTGTGGCAGTTGTAGACTACATGAATCAGATTGTTGTAGAAGGTTCAAGCCAGTTTGACTGGCAGCCACAGATCATTATTTCCAAGAAGCTAAAAGAACTGGCACGAAAGTACGATATTGTGATGATTTCTCCGTATCAGATTGATGCCACCGGCGAAGCACGCTTTGCCAAAGGCATCTTGGATGCTGCTGACATTGCCCTAGTAATGGAAGCGCACGACAAGGAAAAAGGCGCTATGACATTTTCAACCACTAAAATTCGTGGCGGTCGAGAAATGACATTTACCAGCCCAATTGACTGGGATTCACTGCGAATCAGTCCACAAAGCATCGAACAACCAGAAGCCAAAGAAACCATCAAAAAGCATAAGAAGTCTAAACCAGGTTCTGAACCTGAACCAGATTCAAGTGCTGACTTACCTTGGAACGCATAACCATGAGTGATTCTATTCCACTGAGACGACTGCTGGCCAAACAGCACTCTCACAGAGATTGGGGTCTTTCGTTTGTACAACTTTATACAGACGACGGCGAACTGCAATGTCCTGTGTGTGGCTGTGACTTTTTACGTGACTCAGTAACCATGTTGGACAGAAAAATCACAGTGTTTAACTTAAAAAAGTTGCAAGAAATCGATGACTAATCACGTTCTAGACCTGATTAACAAACAGGGATTACGCTACACAGAATCCAGCAAAGATTACGTAATTCAGTGTTTAAATCCCGAACACAAGGATACCAATCCTAGTTTCCGGGTAGACAAACTAACTGGCATGACTCACTGTTTTTCATGTGGGTACAAAGTCAACATCTTCAAGCACTTTGGAGTTGTAGGCAACCACACTTCAATTCAAGTAGCCAAGCTAAAGCAAAAACTAAAAGACTTGCACATCAACTTCATGGGTGTTGAGTTTCCGCACGAACAGGTGCCTATTACAAAACCATTCCGCGGAATCTCCGCGAAAACACTGCGTGAATTTGGAGCTTTCTACACACACGGCTCAGAAGCCTTGCAGGACAGAATTTTCTTTCCAATACGTGATGTTTCAAATCGTGTCATAGTATTTGTAGGCCGGCACATGATGAGTCAGGGTAACCCACGGTATTTAAACTATCCTCGTGGCGTTACCATGCCTATCTTTCCAGAAGTGTTTAAACAACGCTATACCTCAGCAGTGCTGGTGGAGGGCATCTTTGACATGCTGAACTTGTACGACAAGGGTTTAGAGAATGTGTGTTGCACGTTTGGAACAAATACCTTGCACAAAGACACAGCCATGAAACTGCTGGCCTTAAAATCACAAGGCGTACACAAAATCTATGTGTGCTACGACGGTGACGACGCAGGCAAGCAAGCAGCCGACAAGCTGCTGCCACTCATAGAAGAATGCGGATTTATGGCAGAAAAGATCACATTAGAAGACGGCACAGACCCAGGCGACTTGTCGCAGGAATATGTAGACAGCATAAGAGAGTACATAAATGAACTACGATAAACATACTGCGGCTAAACTGGCTAAGGCGGAAATGCAAAAACTGTGGGCAGAAGTCGATATTCTTAACACACGTATTGACTACTGGCGCAGAGTAATGGATGACAACTGCCAGCATGAGAGTGAATCAGTATATTCAAAATATCACGAAGGTGGTTATGACTATGTTTCTGAGATCCACATAACTCACACTTGCGATTTGTGTGGAAAACTGTTAAAATCATATTCAGATCCACATCACAGAGGAACCTATGCGTAAGATAGCAATTATCGACAAACAACCAAGCCGAAACGACTACTCACAGTATTTTGACTTTGAATTTGAGCAGTTCCACATGAGTTCTGTGCCAGTGCCAAAGCTGCTCAAAAAAGACGTAGACTTAGACATTGACACAGACTTGTACGACTTGGTAATCCTGGTAGGCTCAGAAGCTGCAAAAGAGTATGCTAAAATTTCGTCTGTGACTAACTACGCAGGTTTGCTGGTCCGAGACAAGTTTGTGTGCATTTCCAATCCTGCAATGCTTATCTTCAAGCCTGAAGGCAAGCCAGACTTTCAACGTGCAGTAGACAAGATCAAAAAGATTGTAGCAGGCACAACCACTAACTCTGCGCAAATCGGAGATTTTCGAGGCATCACAAACAGTGATGAAGCTCTACAGTTTTTACTAGAAGTCTACAACAGCGGCGCTCCGTGGATTGCCTTAGACACAGAAACTACCGCACTATACCCTCGTGATGGTTATGTGCTGGGGTTGAGTATCAGCTACAAAAAGAAGCACGGCAGATACATCTTAACCGATGTTCTAGACGAGATTCACCTAGACGTCTTGCAAAAGATTCTAAACATCTACCCTGTGATCTTTCACAACATGAAGTTCGACTACAAGATGATTCACTATCATCTAGGGTTGAAGTTCAATCGTGACCAAGTACACGATACCATGGTCATGCACTATGTGCTGGACGAGCTGGACTCACATGGTTTGAAACCTCTGGCTCTCAAGTACACAGACTACGGTGACTACGACTCAGAGTTGGACGAGTTCAAGAAAGCTTACTGTGCTCGCACTGGTTTGAGCAACGACGATTTTACATACGACCTGATTCCATTTGACATCATGTCTAAGTATGCTTCAATCGACACTGCTGTTACTCTGGAGCTATTCGAGAAGTTTTACCCTATTGTACAAGCCAACAAAAAGCTGAAATGGGTATATGACAATCTCTTAGTACGCGGTACCTTGTTCTTGATGGACATGGAAGAAGTAGGCATTCCAATCTGCGCACAACGCATGAGTGCAGCAGGCAAGTACTTGGACAAGTGGATCATGGAAGCCAAGGAGGAAGTTTATGCGTTTGAGGCGGTTAAAAAGTACGAAGCAGACTCGGGCAAGATATTTAATCCCAACTCAGTTCAGCAGCTACGTACTGTGCTGTTTGACTATGTGGGACTTACACCTACTGGTAAACTAACTAAAACAGGTGCGCTGTCAACAGACGCAGAAGTCTTAGAAGAGCTCTCAGAACAGCATCCGCTGCCACAGGCGATCCTAAAAGTGCGGCAGCTGGGTAAAATCCAAAATACCTATGTTTCAAAAATCTTACCGGAACTAGACAAAGATGGACGCATTCGCACAAACTTTAATCTTATTTTCACCACATCTGGGCGGCTATCTTCAAGCGGTAAGTTTAATGCGCAGCAGATTCCACGAGATGATCCTATTATCAAAGGATGTATTCGTGCTCCCAGTGGATATAAAGTAGTATCGCAAGACTTGGCTACCGCAGAGGTCTATTACGCCGCAGTGCTATCGGGTGACAAGAACCTACAAGCAGTGTTTGCCACCGGAGGGGATCTGCACAGTTCAATTGCTAAAATGGTATTTGATCTACCTTGTGATGCTGCAGAAGTAAAGAAGCTGTTTGGTTCGCTTCGTCAAGCAGCTAAAGCAATTACATTCGGGATTAACCTATAAAGGTCCCACTAGACGGCGACGTCTAAGAAAAATAATTCGCTCAATTGCTGGAACCCCCACTATTAAATTAAGGGCAATCAGCAGCCAGAGTCGGCAGGAATGCCTTCAAATGGTTCAGAGACTCACAGTACTTCCAGAACGGAAGTAGACTGGGATACCAAAAATACTCTTGAAAACTTATGGGTAAGGTGCTATAATTACACCGGTGCCAAAAGTTTTTGGGAGAGGTATAACACGGCGAATATCTCTCCCTTCTTGTACAAGAGAGGGGTTTTATGGAATTAAATTATACAAATTATTTGGAATTAAAACAAACAGGTATGTTGAGGGCCGACATTGCAGAACGCCTAGGACTGCCTGATTGGAAGTTAAAAAAGCATATTGCTGCAAATGGTTGGGGAAAACAAGCCCCAACCATTGGCAATTCAGGTGCTTTTGATGAATACTCTGAAAATTCCTGTTATTGGGCAGGATTTTTGGCTGCAGACGGTAATGTGGACAGTAAAAGTAGAATTCGACTGATGCTTAAATATGACGACATAGGGCATCTTGAAAAATTCAAAGACTTTTTAGAGTCTACACATACTATCAGTAGTAACACTGATAAGTATAATCGCTGTAGCTTTGAATTTACGCATAAACAGATGTGTGAAGTACTAGAATTCAACTTCGGAATAGTTCCAAATAAAACTGATAAATTAGAATTTCCTACATATATTCCTACTAAGCATCTGGTACACTACTTACGTGGATACTTTGATGGTGATGGTAGCATTTGTGAAAGTTTCTCTAATAAAAATTCTACTACTGCTTCTATATACGCAACTTTTGCTAGTGGAAGTAAGAATTTTTCAGTTAAATTGTTTAATTATCTACAAGATAAGTTGCGATTAGGTGGTCATCTACAAGAGTTTGATGGCTCTACCAAGTGGCAGCTCAAGTACAATACAAATGACGCAAAAACTCTGCTTGAGTTTATGTATCAAGATTGTAACGTATATCTAGATAGAAAATTCGTTCTATATCAACGACTGATAGTTGCTGATATAAGAGAAAAGAGATAAAGGTATAGTCCATCCCACTAGTAATAGTGGACATAGATGTTTATACGGTTCTGGGCCTGCAAAGGTTGCAGAATCTGTTACAAAAGCAACTGGTGAATACTATTCTCTAGAGCAAGCCAAAGAGAATATTAAGGATTACTTTACCAAGTTCAAGCGTCTAAAGCAGTGGCTAGACACACGTAAAACGTTTATTGAAACCAATGGTTATACCTACAGTTACTTTGGACGCAAGCGCAGACTGCCTAACGTGTTTTCAGCAGACAAGGGCATTGCAGCTCACGAAGTACGCTCAGGCATCAATGCAGAAGTGCAGAGCTTGGCTTCAGACGTTAACTTGTTGGCAGCCATGAACACAGCAGATCAAATCGAGCGAGAAGGCTTAGATGCCCGAATCTTCATGCTGGTGCATGACTCCATTGTTGCCTTAGTACGCGAAGATCAGGTTGAGCAGTACTGCCGGTTGCTGAAAACAAATACTCAACGTGATTGGGGTTGCTCAATCCCTGGTGCTCCAATTGGAGTAGACCAAGACATAGGCGACGACTACAGTTTTGGGCACTTTGATGAACGCTACCACATCCAAGATGAAATGTTGGTAAAGCAGAATGGCTGAACTTGGTTTTGGAAACATTTCGTTTCCTGTATTCCGTGTGGGCGTAAAAGAACCTCAGCATGATTCAGGCGTAAGTTTCTATTTGTTGGGAGCCGACACCACAGAAAGCACAGCAGAGTACAAGCTGCTCGTCATAGACGATAAAAATCGCCCAGAACCCAGCTTGCCCTTGCGCAGGCTGGCTTTAAAAGCCCAAGGCGTTGAACTATACAGTTTAACTAAAAGCATATTTTTTATCGGTGACTTGATAAAATTAGCCAAAGCCAATACCTGGTTTGTAGACCGTGAAGGCCAGTTCTTCCAGTACAAAAAGTCACAGCGAGTGCCACTAGTATTCCGTAAAATAAAGTCTGTAACACGATTGCCCAGCGGTGGTGCTCTCATAGAAGTTGTGGGGTTTGCCCAACGGTTTAAAACCTTATTCATGCCAGAGCCAGAACAGACCCACGCAGGACTATTACTAATACAAAAATCAGTTGTCTTGTACGGACTATACGACCAACATTACGATGACACCATACGAGCCGTATGACAGAACCTCAAAAAGTTATCATCAGCAACCGGATTTACTTTAAACCCCCAGACTTGAAAGAACTAGTTAAATCACTAACTTACCGTATCGAATCTAAGTCGGGTCAAAAAGGAAAATTCAAAAACATCGAGATCATAAAAAACTACAAGATACTACCCCAAGGAGTAGTTTCTGTGCCACAAGGACGTCATGACTTGATTCCCCAAGACGCGGTGGTGGTAGACAAACGTGTGCTGAATCCAGTTCCGTTTCCTGTACCACGTCATGCACTGCGCGAGGGTCAGCAAGTGGTATACGATCAGGTCACAGACAGCTGCTTTATAAATGCCTTAGTGGGTTGGGGCAAGACGTTTACAGCCTTGCACATTGCACGCAAGCTGGGTCAAAAAACTCTTGTTGTCACGCACACTGCAATGCTGCGAGATCAGTGGTGCGACGAAGTTCGCGAGCTGTATGGCATGGAGCCTGGCATAATAGGGTCTGGTAAGTTTGACATTGAAGATCATGCCATTGTCGTCGGCAACGTACAAACTGTGACTAAACTGATGCCACAAATCTGCAAAGAGTTTGGCACTGTGATCTTAGACGAAGCCCATCATGTGCCTGCTACTACTTTTGCTACCATTGTAGACGGCATGTACTCACGCTACAAGATTGCATTATCAGGAACCATGTTGCGCACAGACGGCAAGCATGTTATTTTCCGTGACTACTTTGGCGACAAAGTATACCGCCCGCCTCAGTCACATACCTTAGATCCTGTAGTCAAGATTGTGGCTACAGGTATTCACCTGCCCGCAGGAGAAGCCTGGGCTAAAAAGATAAACACGCTATTATACGATGACGACTATCAACAGTTTGTAGCCACCATGGCGCTCACGCAAATACGTAAAGGTCATGTGGTGTTGATTGTGGCCAGCAGAGTAGAATTTCTAACTAAAGTACAGGAATATATTGGTGAAAGTTGCATACTTATTACAGGCGAAACAGATTACGATGAACGCAAAGCACTCATTGCCCAAGTCGAATCAGGGGAAGCTTTGTGCGTTGCTGGTAGCAAGCAAATCTTCTCGGAAGGAATCTCAATAAACTGTTTAAGTTGTGTGATATTACCCGAACCTAGTTCAAATCCAATTTCACTAGAACAAATTATTGGGCGAGTAATGAGGCTCTCGGCCGGCAAACTAGACCCTGTAGTCTTAGACATGAACTTTAGTAGTGCCGCAGAGCGCAAACAAAATACCGCTAGACTAGCATTTTATGCCTCAAAAGGCTGGAAAGTAGAAAAACTATGATGGAATATTACAACCTAATTAAAAACTTTGCATTCACAGGTGACGTAGGCATGTGGACGTACTGGATCCCACTACTCCTATGTGCTGTTGGTTATACCATACGCACCATAAAACAAATTCAACACATCAAAGCCTACAAACTAGGTGAAAATGTACGATACGTGCCGGACTTGACTGTGGGCACAGTATTATGGCGCGTAGTATTAACCGTGACTCCCATAGTCAACGTGTTGGCACTCAGCTTTTCACTTGGTTTTGACATGTTAAGCGAACTGTTTAAGTGGGCAGGCAGCATCCTAGATATTAAACTTGTATCAAAAAAGTAAACTTGACTTTGATCCTTGATTAGTTTATAATATATCTTCAGTCGAAGATCATGTTGCGCAAAACCACGCAACACAGTCTCAACAGTAAGGCGTGGGTTGCTGAAATCCACGCTTGCGCACACAGAGCAACAATGATATAATAGTTGCTCAAAAGGGTTTTTATGGCTTTGTTTTTCAATTTAGAAAATCTAGAGAAAGAGGCAGGCCGTGATCCTGTGAAATTTGTAGCTTTACTAAAATATCACTACAAAGGTAACTTGCCCAAGAACAAATACGCAAAGTACAAACCAAGCAAATTACCCCTAACTGGATATAGTTTTATACTTAATCCTGGACCAGTGTTTCATCTAGACAACTATGATGTGAACTACGTAGTTCAATACATTAAACTATGCGCATTGCGCGACTATGCTCACTACAAGTTTCACGGCGTACGATACCTAGATACCACATTCTTTCCAGACTTAAATATAGATAAAATTAAATCTAATCCACTGCTAACAATAGCAAACAAACAAATCAATTTTAAATACGAGGACTTATAAAATGGCATTAGCATTCACATCAACCAAGGGCAAGGCAGGCAGCAACAAGGTAGACGCATTCGAGTACAAAGACGGCGAAAACGTCGTGCGCTTATTTGGCGGAGTTCTTCCTCGCTATGTTTACTGGCTAAAGGGTACCAACGGCAAAGATATTCCTGTTGAGTGTTTAGCCTTTGATCGTGAAAAGGAAAAGTTCAACAATCTTGAACATGACCATGTGCCTGAGTACTTTCCAGACAAGAAGTGCTCATGGGCTTACTCAATCAATTGCATTGACGTAAAGAACAACAAGGTAGTTGCGCTAAACTTGAAGAAGAAGCTGTTCGAGCAGATTATCTCGCTTGCAGGCGACTTAGAAGCAGATCCAACCGATCCTGATGAAGGTTGGGATGTTGTGTTCAAGCGTCAAAAGACCGGGCCGTTGCCTTTCAACGTAGAGTACACTCTTAGTCAAATCAAGAGCAAGAAGCGCAAGCTGAGCGCTGAAGAACGTGAAATGATTGCACAGGCCAAGGATATTGATTCTAAGTTTCCTCGTCCTACCGCTGATGAAGTCAAGGCCAATCTAGACAAGATTCTAGCTGGCGGCGGTTCCGATGAAGAAGAAGCAGGCACTGACGGCGAAGCCGTTAAGGACCTAGGCTAATAAAAAGCCCCTAAAGCGTGAGGTTTTAGGGGCTTTTCCAACTTCTATAATTATGAAAACAACTGAACTTATTGAAATTCTACAAAAGCTGGTTGACGATCACAGAATCTCAGGTGCAGAACAAGTGATGGGTCCGCATGAGATTCACATGGACTTGTTTCAGTACCGAGCCATAGACGAGGAAGGTCCCACACTTTGGCGTTACAGAGGTATCACAGGCAACATTGGCATCAGCTATAGTGATGACGGAGTATTCTGCTTGCTGGGTCCCAAGGAGACTTGGAGTTGAAAGTACTAGCCTCAGCCGACTGGCACATCAAGCTGGGCCAAAAGAATGTGCCTGTGCCTTGGGCTAAAGCACGATTTCGTGAAATGTTCAGCCAACTGCACAGTCTATCTCCACAAGCAGACATTCACATCATCATGGGTGATGTATTTGACAAACTGCCCTCAATGGAAGAACTAGAGCTATACTTTGAGTTTGTTGCCGAAGCAGAGATTCCAACCTACATCTTTGACGGCAATCACGAAGCCTTAAAGAAAGGCAGTACTTTTCTCACAAACCTAAAGCAGGTTACTCAGCGAATTAGTTCTTTGGTAACGGTCATTGACGATTACCACAGCATTCACGGTATTGACTTTATTCCGTATTGCAGACTAAAAGAATTTGCCAATGGTAAGCATCCCCAATTCAATAACCCGATTTGCGTTAGTCATTTCCGTGCTGAAATTCCTCCGCATGTTAAGCCTGAAATCGATTTGCAACTATTTGATCGTTGGCCGGTGGTCATGGCGGGTGATCTGCACAGCTACGATAATTGTCAACGTAATATTTTGTATCCAGGGTCCCCTGTCACCACTAGCTTCCATCGCCAGCGGGTCGATACAGGTGTTATTCTACTGGACACTACTACGCTTAGTCATCGGTGGATCAAACTAGAGCTGCCACAGCTGATCAGAAAAACCATTCATGCAGGTGAGCCTACTCCTGCCACAATCTACGATCACACAATCTACGAGATTGAAGGTGATATGTCGGAGTTGAGTTTGGTAGAAGACAGCGACCTAATCGACAAAAAGGTAGTGCGCAGAGAAACTGACACCACCTTGATCCTAGAACCTGACATGACTTTAGCCCAAGAAGTAGACGAGTATCTCAGGTATGTGCTACAACTCGGTGACGACACCGTGGAACAAGTTTTAAAGGAATTAAATAATTATGCCTCCCAACTTGACTAATGCCATTGTATACAGCCAAGACAATTGCCAAGGATGCGAAACCGCCAAAGCCTTGCTGCGCCAATACAATTTCAACGTCGAAGAACGCAAACTTGCCCAAACAGGTCCTTGGACTAAAAAGACTCTACAAGAGCACTTGCCTGGCGTACGGTCAGTTCCACAAATCGTAATCGGCGACAAGCATGTAGGCGGTTTAGCAGAGCTCCAAAAAGCCTTGCAAAGTGGTTTGCTGGAAATGGATTGGTAACATGATCGTATTAGGAAAAATGCGATGGGGTAATTTGTTTAGTTATGGTGATGACAATGAGCTAGACTTTTCCAGCAGCCCGCTTACTCAGATTTTGGGTGCTAACGGACATGGTAAGTCTAGCATAGCCTTAATCCTAGAAGAGTGTTTGTACAACAAAAACTCAAAAGGAATTAAGAAAGCAGACATCTTAAATCGTAATAGTTCGGCAAAGGGCTACTGGATCGAGTTATATTTCAACCGTGATTCAGACAGCTATGTGATTAAAACCACTCGCGGCAGTACACAAACGGTAAAACTGCTTAAAAACGGTGAAGATCAAAGTTCACACACTGCTACTGCTACATACAAAACCATCGAACAAATCATTGGTTACGATCACAAGACTTTTGCACAGATCGTGTATCAAAGCAGCGCTGCTAGCCTGGAGTTTTTAACTGCCACAGACTCCAATCGCAAGAAGTTTTTGATTGACTTGCTGAATTTGTCAAAGTACGTCGAAGCCTTAGAAATCTTCAAAGCTGCTTCAAAAGACATTGCAGAGCGTATTACAGTTGTGTCTACTAAAGTTTCCAGCAATGAAACCTGGCTTAAAAAGTACAGCAGCACTGATCTAGACTTAGTGGAAATTCAACCTGTTCCAGAAACACCCACACACTTAGTGCAAGAAGTTTCTGATTTAACTGCACAGATCACCAACATTGATCAAGCCAACAAAAAGATTGTACAAAACAACACGTACAAAGAACTTTTATTAGGCGTGAAGTTAGATACTTCTGTGAAGAAGCCTGATGCAAATCTAGAAGAACTAAAAACTCACAAGATCGAGCTAGCACAAACTGCTAAAAATGCAGAGACTTTTGTGAGCCGAATGCGTAAACTGGGCAGCCGTTGTGTTACTTGTGAACAAAACATTGACAAAGAAAAAGTCAACGAAATTGTTGATGCACACACCAGCATCTATAAAACTGCCACGCAACAAGTCACAGAGCTGACCAAGGCTATCACACAAGCTCAAGCAGAAAAGAAAGCGTGGGATGACCAAGTTCAGGCAAAAGAGCAGTACGAAGAATATCACAGTTTGTATGATCCCAGCTTAAACACTCAGGTGCTGGACAAGCAGGAACTAGAAGCGTTAATCAAACGTAATAATCTGGCTGTAGAACAAGTAAACAAGCAGATTAAAACTATTACTGCTGCAAACACGCAAGCAGCGGCGCACAATGCCAGAGTAGAGGTAATAAAAAGTCAACTTCTAGAAATGAGTGCGGAACTTGAGCTGTATAAAGCAGAACTAGAAACACACACTCAAAAATTGGGCGTTATGCAAGTTTTAGTAAAAACTTTCAGCAGCACAGGTTTAGTGGCCTACAAGATCGAGTGCTTGATCAAAGATTTAGAAGAAC
>Ga0209191_1000985_pt1 | contig 19725 bp, 10 predicted proteins | sample S_130626_EF_Meta_FD_187320 | JGI IMG/M metagenome (GOLD analysis project Ga0209191, IMG submission 187320) | Freshwater microbial communities from Lake Simoncouche, Canada to study carbon cycling - S_130626_EF_MetaG (SPAdes) (version 2) | ecosystem: Environmental > Aquatic > Freshwater > Lake ...
CTAAGTACATGCCAGAACTACAAAGAAGAGAAACTTGGGAAGAGTTAGTAACAAGAAACAAAGAAATGCATAAGAAAAAATATCCACACATTGTGGATGAAATTGAAGAGGCATATAAATTTGTTTATGCAAAAAAAGTATTACCATCAATGAGGTCATTACAGTTTGGCGGAAAATCTATTGAAATTAGCCCAAATCGTATATACAATTGTGCGTATTTACCGATTGATGACTATAGAGCGTTTAGTGAAACTATGTTCCTTTTATTAGGTGGAACAGGTGTTGGATTTTCAGTACAAAGACATCATGTGGACCAATTACCAGAGATTAGAAAACCTAATACAACTAGAAGTAGAAGATATCTTATTGGTGATAGCATAGAAGGATGGGCAGATGCAATCAAAACACTTATGAGGTCATACTTTGAAGGTATGTCAACACCAGAATTTGATTATTCAGACATTCGTCAAAAAGGTTCGTTGTTGGTGACTAGTGGTGGTAGAGCCCCTGGCCCACAACCACTTAAAGATTGTATTCACAATATTAAAAAAATATTAGATACAAAAAATGATGGTGAAAAATTATCACCAATCGAATGTCACGATGTTGTTTGTTTTATTGCTGACGCAGTATTAACTGGTGGTATTCGTAGAGCTGCTCTTATTTCATTATTCTCAATTGATGATGAAGAAATGTTATCATCTAAATCAGGTGCATGGTGGGAATTAAATCCACAGAGAGGTAGAGCAAACAATTCAGCCGTTATCTTAAGACATAAAATAACTGAAGATAAATTCTTCCAATTATGGAAAAAAATTGAAGATAGTAACTCTGGAGAACCAGGCGTATACTTCTCAAACGATAAAGATTGGGGTACAAACCCTTGTTGTGAGATTGGGTTAAGACCATTCCAATTCTGTAATCTTTGTGAAGTTAATGTATCAGATATTGAATCACAAGAAGATTTGGAGGCTAGGGCAAAAGCTGCATCTTTTATTGGCACATTACAAGCTGGTTATACGGACTTTCATTATCTTCGTGATGTGTGGAAGCGTACAACAGAGAAAGACGCTTTAATAGGTGTTGGAATGACTGGTATTGGTTCTGGAGAGGTTCTTAAATATGATTTAGAATTAGCATCAAAGGCTGTATTAAAAGAAAACGCTAGAGTTGCTAAATTAATAGGTATTAATAAAGCGGCTAGAACAACTACGGTAAAACCATCTGGAACTAGTTCATTGGTATTAGGTACAGCATCTGGAATACATGCTTGGCATAATGATTATTATGTTCGTAGAATACGTGTTGGTAAAAACGAATCGATATACACATACCTTTCAATCTACCACCCAGAATTAGTTGAAGACGAATACTTCAAACCAAAAGAACAAGCGGTAATTTCATTACCTGTAAAGGCACCAGAAGGTTCTATTTTTAGATTTGAATCACCAATGAATCTTTTAGAAAGAGTAAGTACGTTTAACAAAAATTGGGTTGGGACTGGGCATAGAGATGGTCAAAACACACATAATGTGTCGGTAACTGTTTCTATTAAAAAAGAAACTGAAAAATTATCTAAATTAGATGAGAATGGTAAAGTCCTTTTAGACTCAAACAACAACCCAATTAAAGAAGATAGAAGAGATGAGAAAGGAAATTTGGTTTATAAAATAAACGAATGGCCAATGGTGGGAAAATGGATGTGGGAAAATCGTGAATCATTTAATGGTATTTCAGTATTACCCTATGATGGAGGAAGTTATATTCAGGCTCCCTTTGAAGACTGTAATAAGGAAAAATACGAAAAAATGATGGAAGTTTTACGCGATATTGACCTAACAAAGGTTATAGAAGTAAGCGATTCCACAAATTTATCTGGAGAAGTAGCTTGCGGTGCTGGAGGTTGTGAGGTTACAACAGCATAGTAAAATAAAAAAATAATACAAAAGGGTCCAATTGGACCCTTTTTTTATGGATTTACTTATAAAAATAAATTATTATCATATTTATCATATAAAAGGTATTATGGCTAACGGTAAATTTATAAATATTGACTACCCCTTTAAGGATAGTACAAACGGTTTTTTTATAAAACTTAATGATAACGAACAAAGAGCAATAAAGGCTGACCTGATGCATCTATTATTGACTAGAAAGGGTCAAAGACTATATAATCCAGATTTTGGTACGGATATACTTAGGTATATTTTTGAACCAAATGATGCATTAACATGGGAATCCGTACAGGACGAGGTTAAGAATTCGGTAAAAAAATATTTACCAAAATTAAATATAACAGAATTAAGCGTTACACAATCTGAAGACAGTGATTACGCGGCAACAATAACATTGCAGTATACAATAACAGATAACGTTTTTGATATTGCTGATTCGGTTACAATAAATGTTTAAAATACAATATAATGGCACAAAGAGTTAATTACACATCTAGAAATTTTGCTGATATAAGGACAGACTTGGTTAATATGGTTAGACAGTACTATCCAGATATTTTCAATGATTTTAATGACGCATCCGTAGGTATGATGCTACTTGAATTAAACGCGGCTGTTGGCGATATGCTATCATTCAATACAGATAGATTATTTCAAGAAACACAAATAGACTACGCAGAAGAAAGAAGTTCAATTCTATCCATGGCTAGAACTTTTGGATTAAAGGTTCCTGGTAAAAGGCCTTCGGTAACAATCTTAGATTTTAGCGTTACGGTACCTGTTTTAGGTGATGGATTTGATGTTACGTATTGCCCCTTAATACAAGCAGGTGCGCAAGGAAATGGCTCAGGTAAAGTTTTTGAATCTTTATATGATATTGATTTTTCATCACCATTTAGTATTGGTGGAATACCAAATAGAATAATTATTCCAAATCTTAATTCAAACGGAACAATAGTCAATTACACTCTAACAAAAAGAGAAATTGCAATAAATGGTTTTACAAAGTACTATCAAAAAGCAATAACACCAGCAGACGTTGTACCATTTTTAGAGGTAATACTACCCGATAACAATGTTACCAGTGTTGAATCAGTAATTGCCCTAGCTGGAACCAACTACACAACAATACCAACATACTCTCAATTTTTAAATAATGCTTTAAGATGGTACGAAGTTGATGCGCTAGCTGAAGACAAAGTTTTTATCGAGGATTTTAATTCTTTAAGCGATAATCCATCCGTAAGACCAGGCAAATACATAAAGGTTGATAAAAAATTTATAACCGAATACACTGATAATGGTTTTTTAAGATTAATTTTTGGTGGTGGTACACAAGATATTAGTTCATTAACCGACTTCGATACAAACCCACAATTAATAGCCCAAATGGGTGATTTTATAAATAACTTATCATTAGGTATAACACAATCACCAAACACAACATTATTTGTAAAATATAAAGTTGGTGGTGGTTTAGATACCAATATAGGACAGGGTGTTATAACATCACTTGGTTTGGTTAATATGACTGTGAATGGCGCTGATGCTAATGTTAATAGTTCTGTTAGAAACTCATTAAAAGTTAATAACCCAGTTCCAGCACTAGGCGGCAAAAATCAACCATCGGTTGAAGAAATAAGAAATCTAGTTAGATATAATTTTTCAGCGCAGAATAGAGCTGTAACAATCAAAGATTACCAATCTAGAATTACGCTAATGCCTGGTCAATTTGGTGCACCATTTAGATGTGGTGTTTTTGAAGAACAAAATAAAATTAAAATTTATATTTTAGGTTTAGATAACGAAGGTAAATTAACGAACACATCAACAAGTACTTTAAAAAATAATATTGCAACATATCTATCGGACTATAGAATGTTAAATGATTATATTGAAGTTTCAGATGCAAAAATTGTTAACATCTCGTTTCAAGTGGATTTATTTTTAGATAAAAGATTTCCACAATCACAAATTATTTCACAGGTTATTACAACTATTAGTTCATATATGGATATCAACAAATTTGATATGGGTGAAAACATTTATTTGTCTAACCTATTAGAAGCTATTAACAATGTCGGTGGTGTTTTAAATGTAATTGACCTAAGGGTGTATAATTTAGTTGGTGGGAAATACTCAATAAACGAGATAACTCAACCATATATTAATAGCGAAACAAGACAAATTGATATATCAAATGACTATGCGTTATTTGGTGAAGCAACAACGATGTATGAAATAAAATACCCTGCAACAGATATAATAGTACGTGCTAAGTAAATAAGCCTTGTTTTTTTATATAAAAACAATATATTATAATAAAAAAAATCATGGCTTGTACTAGTTGTAAAAAAAACAAAGACGGTAAAAAGGTATTTAACGATATTAAAAATAATGTTAACAAATCAAATAGACCGATAGGTAAAAAAATATTAGATTTTAGTGTTAGGATATTATTATTCTTGACATTTTTAATATTTATAACACCGTTATTTATTATTGGATATTTTATTGCGTTGTTTAAACTCACTATCCTATCAAAAGAACTAAACCTTGTTCCTGTTTTATACTACATTGGAACAAAAATTTTGAAATTAGATAAAGATGATGACGATGATGATGACGACGAAGATGATATCGAAGAAGAGGATTTTAACGAGGATGAATATGAATATGAATTAGAGAATCCTGACGACATAATTGAGATAAATAAAAATAAGTAATGTCTGAGAATATTAGAATAAGAACAACCACCGACGGAACGGATAAGTATCTATCATTAAAAATAGAGCAAGACTTTGATTTTATTGAAATATTATCACTAAAGATTAGCCAAGACCAAGCCTACAGTGAGTTTTGCTCAGACTATGGCGTTATTGCTGGTAGGGTAACAATTAATAATGGTTTTGGTGTTCCAAACGCAAAAGTTTCCGTTTTTATTCCTATTTCAGATACTGATAAAGAAGATAGCGAAATATATGGATTATATCCATACGAAACCCCAAACGATAAGAATAGTGATGGTATTAGATATAATCTACTACCACTAGAATCTGATAGCCAAGATGATTGTTACACACCCGTTGGAACATTTCCAGCAAAAAGAGAAATCTTAGACAATGAAGTTGTTTCTGAAGTATATTGTAAATATTATAAATTTACAACACAAACAAACTATGCAGGTGATTTTATGATTTTTGGGGTACCAGTTGGTAACCATACTGTACATATCGATGCCGATATATCAAATATTGGCATCGTATCTCAAAGACCTTACGATTTAATTGAGCAAGGTGCACCACAAAAAATGTTTTATAGTCCCACAAAGTTTAAAGAAAGTACAAACATAAACACATTACCACAAGTCAAATCATCAAATATTGGCGTAAATGTTAGACCTTTTTGGGGTAACCTAGAAACATGCCAAATTGGTATCAATAGAGTTGATTTTAATTTAGATTATTTTGTTAAACCAGCTGCAATTTTTATGGGTAGCTATTTTGGTGATAGTAGAAAAAATAGTATTAGTAAAAGATGCAGACCTAGAAAAGGATTAGGTAAACTTTGCGAACAAATAACTGGCGAAGGTACGTTAGAAATGATTAGGAAAACAACAGATAACGAAATAGAAGAGTTTAGTGTTGATGGTGGTAGAGTTATTGACGAGAATGGTACATGGGCGTACCAAGTTCCGATGAACTTAGATTATGTTGTTACAGATGAATTTGGTAACACTGTACCATCTGGTGACGAAAGCATCGGTATACCAACAAGAGCTAGAGTTAGATTTAGAATAGGTATGGATGACTCTGGCGCTGGTGGTAGACTAAGAACCAGAGGCAAGTACTTGGTACCACATAACCCAAATAACCTAGCCGATATTGACTTTAGTTTTGATAAAACAACCAAAGATACAAGTTTTACCGATTTATATTGGAATAAAATATATACGGTTAAAAATTTTATACCTAAAGTACAAAGGGCTGGCCGTAGCAGAAGAGTAAAAACTTACATGGGTATTAAAAATGTTGACGATTGTGCTGGCGATAAAACACCATTTCCATTTAATAGAACATATGTAAAGGGAAATATATTATTTACAATAATTTGTTTTATTGTTACAATCATCGCTAGTATTGTTGCTTTTGTAAACTACATTCTTTGTAGACTTAGAGGAATAAGTATATTAAGGATTAGACCGTTTAGATGGATAACCCCAATTCGATTACAATGTCCTTCAGACCCTGAAACGTATTATGCGCCTGGTTGCGATGGCGAACCTGTTGAAAACTATACTGACTGCGTATCAGCGGTTTTAGCCGAACAATTAGGTCTATATCAATTTGATTTTTATAATGATTGGATTAATGGTACATTATATATGTACTTATTAAAGTATAAAAAAAGAAGATTATACGGTAGATATGTAGAAAAATTTTGTGAGACGTACTGTAAAGATTATCAAGGAGGTACAGGTTTTAATAATTGCAAATCAAATCAAATTGGAGATACAACAGTTTTTGATAAAGACGATAACTTCACACATGAATTCAGGAATGGACTATTGGTAAAATATGACGGTAATCTATATTATCCACCACTATTATTAGATGGTAGTGGTAGAAAAATGTTTGCCACTGATTTGACAAATTTAGGTCCTGTATTTAATTGTGATTGGCAAGGATTTCCAAAAATATTTCAATATATCTCAAATACATCATATAAAATACCACCGCTGATTCAAGAAGGACCAGAACCAGGCGACGACGAAGGAAACATAACAACTGGCATGTTTCAAATTGGTAGTCTTTACCGTGGCTTATTTTTTGATATTGGCTGCATTAAAGCAATTACGTTCAACTCTGGACAAGCAACAAATATTAGAAGATTATGTGAATTAAGTGTTGATATTCCAGAATCAGAAATCAATCAGCCAGTGCATGGATTTGTAACAATAGAAGAGATATACGACCCACAAGACTCATCTGATATTTTAACTAGTACAAATAGATATGTTAGAGACGCATACACTTTACTAAACATTGCTGGGTCTGGAATAAATTCATACCCACCAATCGCGACAGCTAGCTTAGATAACGCACAAAATGGTTCTTCATTTAATATACTAGGAGATAGTGGTGCATTACATGTAAATGGTTCTTTATATAATTCATTTAGAAATTTCAGATTTATCCCACCATCAGCTAATGGTGATATGGGGGCACAAACATCTAATTCTTTTTATATGTATTTTGGTATCATACCAGAAAAAAGTGCAATTGAAAAAACAAATTCAAAATATTTTACAACTTGTTTTCCTGCTATTGTAAATGAATATATAGTAGATACAACAGTTACAAATACAACAATACTTGGTTCGTCTAACGGCTCTATTGCATTTACATTTGTTGGAGGAACCTCACCATTTGTATACACCTGGACTGGACCAAACTATAGTTTTGGACCTGCAACAGCAACAACAAGTGGAAATATTGCTGGTTTAATTGCTGGTGAGTATACAATAAATTCTACAGATGCGTTAGGTACTGTTGTTATCAAGAAAGTTAGTATTGATGGACCATTAGGTTTAACATGTTCTTTTGGATTATTCCAAGAACCAAGAAATCAATCAACAAATGACGGTATTGTTTCATTCACAATTAATGGTGGAACACCACCTTACAGATTAAGAATAACAAATTCATTAGGTGTATCAACATCAACATATACGACATCAATAAACAACGGTACATTACAAAATATACCAGCAGGCTTAAATACTTTTGTTGTAACCGATAGCAGCAACCCAATACAAACGTGTAACAATCAATTAACAGCAACAACAGCACCACCATTGGTATTATCTATTCCATCAGCAAATATACAACCTGTTAGTTGTGATGAAACTAATGATGGTGCAATAAACCCTATAGTTAGCGGTGGTACACCTCCATATACTATCGTGGCAACAGGACCTAATGGTTACAATGTAACACAACAATACCCAGGCAATGGGTTCAGTGAATTATTTGACGGCGTATACACATTTACAGTTACAGACAATGTTGGTCAAACACAAAGACAAAACGTTACAGTTATAAAAATTGTACCACCTACAATTAATACTGCTGGCTATAATAATGCAAAACAATGTAACCCAAATGAGTACACTATAAATTATAATATTGTTGCAGGTACATACGGTCCACCTTTTAATATAAAATATACTATTGACGGTGTGGTAAGAACAAGTTATTCTAATACTGCTGGTCAACAGACATTTAGATACGCACCAGCAATTAGTGGTCTTTTACAAATAGAAGTTGAAGACACCATTGAAGAATGTGTTAGCAATACATTAACACTACCTATTTCAGTAATACAAAGACCAACTAGCTCTTTAGCTGGTTCATACACAATAATATCAGCAAACACTGTTAGATTTAATGCAAGTGGCGGAATACCACCATACACGTTTTCACCAGTTAATACTGGTCAAACAAATATTAAAACATACCCTAGTGGAGCATATATTGCATTTGTAACCGATAGTGTTGGTTGTGTTGATTCAATAACAGTAATAGTACCGTAATATGGATAAAAAAATTACAAATTTATTAAACAAGTATAAATCTAAGGAAGCTGTAGATAAGGATTCGTATATGAATCTTCAAGTCAACAATACTAGTAGATTATTACCACCAGACGAAATTAATAAAGTCCTTAATTTAAGTGACCAATTTAATTACGAAAGACAAAAATGTCCTTTCTATAGAATACTTGGTAAAATTAATCCGTTGATAAGTAACGTATTGTTTAATACAACAGGAACACAATCATGTTGGGAAATTTTTAGTACTAATTTATTTACAAACAACACATTAGATGACGATGACCCAAACTTAACTTTTGGTCAATCAATAAAAAAACACCTAAAGGAAATCGATGGTTGGTATGGTTATTTTGACCCAGTAATTGCAAATGCTCGTTTTTGTTTATTCTATGACATGGAACCTAAAAGAGAAAGATTTTCATTTTTACCAGATGTTACAAATATTACAAATCAACAAGTAAAAAATTGGGAGTTAACAATAACATATCCACACGCTTCAGATAAACAACACCCAATGATTAATGGCGGTTTAATTATAGTCGACAAACAAAAAGTTCTTGTTGGTGGAAAACCAATGACAGCTCTAAGCGTACCAGTATTTCACAATTTATTAAACGGCGGTGTTGTAAAATTAATGAATACAAATCTAGACGGCACATACCAAGTAATAAGAGTTGGTTTAGATGATGGTAAACAAAAAAATTATTACTTCTGCATCGATATTGACTACAATACATTAGTACTAAATTCAAATAGTAGAATGACTAAAATGTACGAAAATGTACCATCAGAATATTATTTTAGAAAGTTCAAAAAAATTAAAACAAAGTCTTCCAATATTATTGAACCAGATGATTACGAAGTGTTTAAAATTGCATTTTCTGAGAGTATTTTTTCAGATGATATAACCGAGTTTGTTTTTAATGAAGATGTTACAATTCAGGACCTAGTTGATAATTTAGGTAGACCATTAAGTGAACTTTATTTAACTGTTATCAAAACAGATAGCAATCAAATATTTACCAAAGTATCTTCTGGCATCGAAGCGCCATATATTCCAGAATTTAATACTGCAAATATAAATACGTATTTAAAGGACATACCAGTAATACAAAAAATACACAATGTATCAACATCACCAAGTCAGACATTCACACCCCTAGAATTTGATGTAAAAGTTACAAACAATGAGTTTTATGGTGATGTTGTGGAATATAATTCTATCACCATAAAAGAAGTTGTTTTATCTGATGTTAACCATAGATTTAACACTGTTAACAGAGAAACAACAAACAATTCAATTGTACCAGGTCCTAGACCAGAAGGTTATTATTACAAAGCTCATCATTTAATAAAAATAAGAGATTTTTCTTCATATATTGAAGAGGGTGACCCAAATACTTATGGCATTCCAGAATATGCTACTAAGCTAAGTAATGGTAAATACTATTGGAGAGATTATTTAGACATTGGCACAAATGACATTACTAATGATTTTGTTAATTACCCTTTTTTAAATAGTTCACATTATATATATCAAAACTATTGTTTTGAGGTTAAAAGACAAGACCCATTTGATAATTGGGATTTATACTTTTCTTCTTTTCCCGCTGACCCTATCGGAAACGCTATGGGTAATAAATTTAAAATAAATCTATCGGACAATGTATGTTAAGTATCAAATAAATTCAGGCCAACTACAAGGAACAACTATACCAATTACAGCAACCTCTGTTAGTATACCAATTAATTTAGAATATCAAATTGTTGATAATAGCGAATTGATTGAAAGACTTTTTGTTGAAGATGCAACACAAAAATCCGTTAACCCAATACTAGATTACGACAAAGTTAGATTTACACCAATAGATAGTCAAGATATACAATTAGGCAATATAAGCTACAGTATAAATTTTTTAAACTCTAGTAATAGCCTTCAAGTACCTACGTATTACTCAAACATTGGTTTTGAAGATTCTGACATAAAATTATTAAAAAGTAATTTTACCGAAAGTTACTTACGATTAGAATTTTTTGATAGCGATAACCAAATGACACAAAATCAATTGTCAACAATTGACATATATAGTAGACTGTCAAAAGGTGATTATTATCCTGTGGGAACATCTGGTGCTAATGTTGCTGGACAACCACTACCAGCTAGTCAGATACCTGTTAATTTATTAATATCAAATCCATTAATAGTTCCAAAAGCATTTTATGAGGGTTATTATATTTATGCATATAAGGATGACATGATATTAAATGGTAACCCAAAATATATGTATATGAAAGCAAATTATTTTAATGGCAAAACAGGTAAATTCATACCCTTATCAACAATAAGTGCACCATCAAAAATAAATGATTTTATTAAAAAACAATATACAAGATATGATTTATATAGGAACACAACAGGGTTTTATTATAAGATAAGTGATACACATTCAACAAATGTAATATATAGACAAAATTCAATTAACCCAAACAATAAAGACATAACAGTAAATTTATATCAATCTCAAGTTTTGTAATGGAAATAATTAAAAGAAAAATATTATTAGAGAACAATATAGACAGAAACTATAACAGTCCAACATACGGACAATTAACAGCAACGTCTTTTTATGTTAATATAATGTTAACGCAAAATATTGACGATATGGGTATGTTTACCGATGCGATATATTTACCTAATTTTCCAAACGATTACACACCAGTAAACTATACTGTATTAACTAATAAATTACTTTCTAGTGGTATAACATTTCCGTTTATGTATGGTATGTTACCAATAAGTGCACAAACACAAATTAATCCTGAAACTAGGGTAACGGGAAAAACAGATTCTGACTATTACGATTATACCAATAATACTATATCAGGATATACAGATAGTAGGGCTAACGATGTTGAATCATATGATAAAAATCAAAAATATAAAGTTGGTTTTGATATGACAACTGAAACGTATAAAAATTATAGCGGTGGAACGGTTAATGGTGTTAGCAGAGTAATATCTTCAGACCTATCTGCACTAACATATGTTTTTGATGTTGCTAAAAATGACCCAAATATAGGAACAGTAAATCAAAAAGATGGGTTATATTTTAAAGATAATGAACTTCAAAATATCTCATTTATGTCTTTTATAGGTCAAGGATGGAATGAAACTAATATATCTTTATCTGCAACAACAAAAGAAGAATATTTATTAGGGATAATTTCTAGACCAGAAATTGAAAGTGATGTATTTATAGATAGAGGAATTGTAACGGTATATGAAAAACACCTAAAAATGTCCGAAATAACCAACCTAGCTCAATTATCTAGGTATGGTAGCGGATTTTTTAGCCTAAATACAACATAATACTTTTACTTATTACCAAAGTAATATATATTTTAAAAAAAATTAAAAATGAAAAAAAAATTCACTAATTCCGAAATTGATAAAATAGTAAATTTATATTGTACGTTTGGTCTAAATGTTACCAAAGTCGCTATTCAATTAGGCGTTAGTAAAACACCTATAATTAAAATATTAAAAGATAAAAATCTTTTGAGAAACGGTAAAAGTAATGGTGTCAAAATCATATTAACATCGGAACAAGAAAATAAAATAAAAGAATTGTATTTAAAAGGCTATAAATCATGTAAAGAAATAGCAAATGAAACTGGATTAACTGCGTCTTTTATTGATAAATTTTTAAGCAACAGCGATTTTAGAAGAGATAAAGGAAGCGCCGCTTCTATTGGTTTAGTTAAACGCTACAGAAATATAAATTATGACGAATATTTAAATATTGTTGACGAGTATTATAAATACGAATTAAAAGTGCTAAAAATAACTAGACAACAACCAATTAAAACGTTAATTAACTATGAAAATAGAGGAAATAGTGGTGTCGATGGTGCATATCATTTAGACCACAAATATTCAATAATCGAAGGATTTAGGAATAATATTAACGCAGAAATAATAGGTAATATTAAAAATCTTGAATTTATTCCATGGGAAGAAAATTTAAAAAAAAGAGCTAAATGCTCAATAACAATAGAAAAATTAATTAATTTATAATATGGCGACAGGCGTTTATGGAATTATAAGACCCTCAGATGTACTAGCAGAAGATGTTGAAATTTTTTATAATTTCACACCCTCTAGGGATACCCTTACTAATACGTTAGTAAAAATACCTAACGTTTCTGACGTTCTTATCCCAGTAAACAACCCAAATAGAACTGGTTCTTTTGAATTATTCGGAGGAATGTACACTCTAAAATTACCAGTTAGTATATTTTCAAGCAAGGGCATATATACAATTGTTATAAAACCAGCTGAAATCAGAACTAAAATTGTTGATGTTGGGGTGCTATCAGCATTTGCAGATATTAGAGGCGTCTTGTTTGATTTAGCAACAATACCAACAAATTTTATAAGTAGATTTGAAAATAATGGTTTAATTGGATATAGAATTGAATTTTTAGATACAAGTAGAACTAACGCCAAGATACCAAATTTATTTAGGGTTATTACATCAAACAATAGAGCTGAACCTGTAAATCAAAATCTTACAAATTCAAATCAAAAAGCCATTAGATATCGTTTTAATGATAATTCAACATTAGTTTTTTGTACCGTATCACCAAACTCGGCATCAAATGTACAACCAAACGCTTTTCCATTTATTGGAACCGCAAATCAAGAGGTTATAATAACCAACACTTTTTTTAACCCAATAATGGTTGAAGTTGAAATGGTTGAGTATGATACCGAAACAATTGCATACGCACTTTACGGCAATCAAACCAAATCTCTTGATGACGGTATTTACACAATTTATAACTTTACTAACCAAATATACAAACAATACAACTTGTATGAAATTAAAGATAGATTTAGTGGTAAACCATTATTTGAAGTTAGAGAACTTAGAAATAACGTTGATTTTACTAAAAACTTTACAACAATAACAACAGTATAATGGCTAACGATAGAATAAAAGTTGCGGGGTATTCTAAAAAAACCTTTCTTGATGGTGGTACAGAATATAGAAATTTTTCACCAGATATTGTTGGTGTTCAGTTAACCAATGGCGGTAATGCAACATCATTATTTACATTGGGTAATTTTTCTATAACAACAAATACAGAACCAAAAGTTAGTAAAAATTTTAAAACCAATAGTTTTTCTAATTTTGTTAGCCTAGCCGATTTAGATTTAACAGTTCAAAGCGCTCTAAATTTATTATATGACAATGCTGGGGTTATTTTAAATTTAGATAAAAGAGACCTAACTAATTATGCCCTTTTTGGTTCATTTAGAGAATTTACTAGGGTTTCATTAGAGAATATTATAACAAATTGGCCAGCAGCATTATACGCAGACCCAACGTTTGCTATAGCCCCAGACTATACAACACAAACTGGTAATACTATTGAAAATTACGTTTATAATGTGTTAACAAGAGAAGCAACATTTAAAGTAAATGTTAATACACTAAGTAATCAATACGATATCAATTTTTTAATAAACGGTAATTTAAGTGACACATACAACGAAACAAATGCATTAAGGAATTTAACAATTAAGTATGCGTCATATTGTATTCGTTATAATAATCAAGAATACGAAATATTAGGTTTTACAGGTTCAACACGTCTATCAAATGATTATATTTATTTTAAAGTTAAAGGTGACCCATTTTCTGGATTAACCAACGCACCTCTAATTTATTATATTAAACCAAATAAAACAGAAGAGGATAAATTTTTTAATGCGTTACCTAATTTTGAATATTACCTATTAAATAGATTAATAATACCACAATATACTGCAACTTTTGATTTTAAAATAAAAACTGATGATGGTTCTATAATTAATACAACAGACAGTGTAACATGGCCAACATCAGATGGATACAATTTAGATTTTAATACGGATGCTTATGAAGATTATGCAACAAAACTATTAAATATTTCTGATAATTTAGATTTAACAACATCTAATCTAATGGTTAGATTTCTTGTTACTGAATCTATAACCGATTTTGACACAACAGCAACACACGTTGGACCTTTAGACCAAGATACATCTGACCAAAAGGTAAATAAAACGCTAACAATATATGGTAGGGAGTATGACGATATCAATCAGTTCATTACAGGTATACAATTTGCAAATACTGTAAGCTATAACAAGTTAAACAACACTCCAGATATATACCTTAAAAATATCGCTAGGGTATTAGGTTGGGATTTAATATCGTCAGTATTAGAAAATAATTTATTAAAAAGTTATATAACACCACAAGCATCAACATATGCTGGTCAAACAGTCGGTTTAACAGCAGTTGAAGCAGATATTGAATTGTGGAGAAGATTAATATTAAATAGTCCATGGTTATGGAAATCAAAGGGTACCAGAAAAGGTATTGAATTTATGTTTAAATTTATTGGTACACCACTTGGATTAATACAATTTAATGAATATATTTATTTAGCTGAAAATAAATTAGATATTGAGATATTTGAAGAAGTATTAAGGCAAAATAGCTTATCAACCGATATTGGTTTATACCCAATAAGCATAAGTGGTTACCCACAACCTTTTACCAACACCTCAAACCTATATTATCAAAGTAATGGATTATGGTATAGAGAAACTGGCGGTCCAGATTCGGTTGTAGATATTACAACAGGTAACAACCCACATGTTGGACCATACGACGGTGGTTATAAATACATTAATCAATTTAGAACATTAATACCAAATTTTATACCAGCAACAATAACGTCTGAAACAGTAACAACAACCACATCAAATATTTTTTCTAATTATAATATTGGTAAATTTACTGGATATAGTGGACAAACGTATGTTAATTTATCTAGTGATGACGGTGTTGATTTTAGTGATTGCTATGTTGTTGATGCGACTGTTATCTTAGACCCTAAAAATAGAAAAGATGAAACAAATTGCGGTTGCGAATTACCAGAAAATCTAAGGGCGTTAAGTGTTTGTATCGATAAACAAAAATCAATAGAAGTTAACGAATGCGACTTTGTTGATTACGCATTTAATACAGACCAAACATATTATTTGTATTATTATCCACAATACGATATAAACGGAAATGTAACAGGTAATTTAAGAGAAAGTATTTTTACAAACCCAATTTGCTGTACCAAAGGAACACCAGTTTATTATAACGATGTTCATGATGATGGTGTAACCTTTACACCACAAAATAGTGGTTACATTTGCTGCACTAGCAATGCTGGTAGTCAAGCTGGTGGTGATTGTGGTTGTTTTGTTACATGTAATTGGAGAGTAAACGAATCAATAAGAACAACGGTTATTAGCGGAAATACATATTTGGTATTTGTTGATGAGCTAGGTCAAAATAGAACTAGTTCGTACAATGGTTGTAATTGCTTAAAAAACTACACTCAAAAAATTCAAGTAACTGACCCATATATTGGCGAAATAGGTTTTGCATGTCAATTAAACACAACAGGCAAGAGTGATATAACATCTTACAACTCAATAATAATTGATACATACAAAGAAAGAGCTAAAGGAACCATTGGATGTAACGAAACAATAGTTAGACAAACAACACCTTTAACACCTAAAACTTTCTTGGTTGTTGTAAATGATGGTTCAGATGTTGGAAAACGAGTAAATAATATATTTTATAATACGGTAGGAAATACTACTAGAGGTGGCGATTTTTCAAATTATAGTGTAGCATTAAGCGCTAGCTCACAATCTGGGCCACAAATTGGATATTTTTATGGGTACACACCAGCACCTCAACTTGCTGTTCAATACGGCGACACTATCGGTGTAAATGTTTATTCTGGAACAACATCTTATGTTAATGTTAACCTTGCATTTAATCCGTCAATACACAAAATTGGTTATCTAGTTAGCAACACTGAATTTACAAGCGCTAATTTTGCACAACAATTACCAAATGTTATAGATATATCAAATACAATACAACCAATAGGTGTTTCGCGAGCTAGTGGTTATTATCGTGCGACCTATCCATTAATATATGCAGGTAACCCTACAAATGTTTATATGGTTGTTAATTATACAAATCCAAACACGAATACAAACACGGGTACAAATACTAACACGAATACAAACACAGGTACAAACACAGGCACAAATACTAACACGAATACAAACACAGGCACAAATACTAACACGAATACAAACACAAGTACAAACACCAACACGAATGATGAAAGATTCTGTACTAAATTTGAAAACACCAACGGAACGGCTAGAACAATATATTGGAGAGACATAAACGGTAGGTTACGTAGTGAATCTTTAGCTGGTAATAGTACAGTAAACAAATGTGCTGTTAGCAATTCATCTAGTGGTGATAATGTAATAATAAGACAAAGTACAACACCTTGTACAAGCGATACCGACTGTGAATTAACACTAACAACAAATACACCTCAGGCTGATTTTATTGTTATCAATAATGCAACTGCAAATATTATTAATGATGTTAAAATTAATGGACAAAGTCTACCTGGTAATAGAGCAGGGATATATCCAGTGCCAGCCAATGGGGGTACAATATCAGCTGTTAGAATATTACCAACATTTACTGGTAGAATAAGTGTTTATATTGATGCCTTTTTGTTTGGAACTACAACACCTAACATATCCTCAATACTAACATTATATATTGGGACAACACAATTAGAACAAATAATTGTTAACACACAAACAGCACCAGACCAAACAAATGTCATGGCTCAATTTAGTCAGTTTAGATTTACTGTTGGAGATGTAATAAGAATAATACATGAAAGTTCTGCGGACTAAATAAAATAAAATACAAGCACGAATATATATAATAATATGTCAAATCTTATAAAATGCGATACTGAGAATCAAATCATCAACAACGGTGGTACTGTAATACAAAATTCAGACGGTACCATTTCAGTCTATGTAAATGATAGCAACCTTGGATTAGTACAAACATTTTTAACAAAGGTTTGTTGCGAAACACTTAGAAGCGGTTTAATATTTGACGAAAAAACACAAAAATGTTATTGGTCAAAACAAAAAAAATGTGACAACCCTTTTAATATTGTTTTAAACCCAATTGGTAACGATGGTGCCATTTTTTCGGTTCCGCCAGATGAGACATGTACATTAAGTGTAGAGTTTGATTATTTATTTAAATTTAGTGGTTCATCGTTAACAGAAATTGCTAATGGTAAATCAGACAGTACATGTCAAGATGTGGTAGATGTATTTGAATCGATTGGCGCGTCAATGTTAATTAGCACTATAAAACCAACACCAACTGGTGTAGCAACTGCAACAGTATACGAGGAGGTAATATTTCCAATCATTGGTTCTGGTAATTTATATAATTATTTATTTGGGCTTGGAGAAAACACAGGATTTTATGTTACTTGTCTAACAAACAATAATCAAGAAGTACCAATAAACCTATATAATCTAACCGTAAATAATAGCCCAGTAACATGTGTAACACCAATTAATCAATTACTTACTGCATTATTCAATCAATCTGGTATACCACAAAACACAACAGGAGCAACTCAATTTAAAATAGGTATTGACGAAAATTCTTTTGCGTCTAATTGGTTAAGTGCAAACATTAATATTACAGACCCAACAGTAATAAGTGCGATTACCAACGAAAAAATAAAACTTAATATAAGATTAAGTGGTATATGTACAGATTTATGTGTTCTGGTTGACAATATAAAACTAAATAAAAATTGCTCACATGTTAGTAAAACATCTATATTTGTATCACAATCCCCAGGCTTCGAATTAGACAGAATAAGAGATAATAAAAAATCTTGGAATGCAAATACAGAAAGAACACACAGGGTTTTCAATATAACAAAATGGAACAATACAAGCCCAATCAGATATACCGACTATTATTTAGATGATTACAGACAGGTAATCAACACAAAAGAAATTGATTTAGATATTAGCATAGCTGCAGCATTAGAAACAGATGTTTGGTCATATATCATAGATAACCCATGTTTAATAACTGGAACCTCAATTGGAACCACAACAAAAAGCAAGGAGATATTTAGCGCATATACTGAAACACAAATAAAAACTGGTATATCGACAACATACTCGTCTGTTACCGCAACAACAGTATACACATCTGTAACGTCAAATACCGTTACAACATCAACAAATATCAAGTTTTGCAAAGCTGGGTTTACATTAACACCCGCTGGAGATGAATGTGAAGTTTTAAATTCACAAGGTGCCACTACATTAGGCCCAGGCACTGCAATCAGCACTGGTAATACATTAAACTTTTATGGTAGTAGCGGTGCTTATTTTTATCCAGCAATCACAACAGCTTCAGTGCTACCATATAGATATAATGCTTCAACAAATAATCTTATAGATGGCAATTTAAATGTTATAACACCCACAGCAATAAACAATACTAATACTTTTTGGTGGTCTAATAATAGCTCTTCTTTTGGTAGGTTAAATAATATCGGGCTATCAGCATTAACAGGTGTTTGGGTTGGTTTTACTAAATGTATTAATATCGATACTGCTGGTACATATTATATTGGTATTGGTGCTGATAACTATTGCAGGTTTAAGCTTAACGGCACTTTAATTGCAGATTTTACAACATTAACATCAACAAATTTTAATAAATGGAGCGTATTCCCAATACAATTAAATTCTGGTATTAACATTATTGAAATGGAAGGCCAAAACGCTGCAGCATCTGACCCAAACCCAGCATCATTTGGTGCTGAAATATACTATCCAACAGGCGCAACACCATTTGCTACATTAACAGCTGCAACAAGTACGGCTAGTACAGAGGCTAATGTAATATTTTCAACAACAGAATATCTTAATCAAAATTGGCAATTAGGGCCTGGGGGTTATTCATGTCCAACTGGATTTGTATTAAACCTTTGCAACCCATCAAAACCATTATGTACACAGATTATAAAAGAACCTGTACAAACCAGAGTACAAACAAACTCGGTAACAACCACAGGGATTAAATATAACACCGCAACAACGTATAGCTTATTAACAATAACAGCTGTAACCTCAACTACTGTAACACTTTC
>Ga0209191_1000988_pt1 | contig 19641 bp, 16 predicted proteins | sample S_130626_EF_Meta_FD_187320 | JGI IMG/M metagenome (GOLD analysis project Ga0209191, IMG submission 187320) | Freshwater microbial communities from Lake Simoncouche, Canada to study carbon cycling - S_130626_EF_MetaG (SPAdes) (version 2) | ecosystem: Environmental > Aquatic > Freshwater > Lake ...
TCAAGTAATTGCTACAGCTTCTGTTTGGAGTGATGATGCAGTTAAGTCTGCAGTTGTTATCAAACTCTCTCGTGTGTGTTTGCTGGCACCAATAGTTTTAATCCTTTCACTTCGCCATCGCAAGTACCTAAAGGCTCAAGGTCAGACTGCCCAAGATTCTGCGAAGGTCCCGTTGATTCCATTTTTTGTTCTTGGATTTATTGCTGTTGCAGTAATTCAAAATGTTTTTGAAATTCCTACTGGGATTCATGATGATGTAGTGCTCACCAGCAAGCTACTGCTTGGCGCTGGATTAGTTGCACTTGGATCTGGTGTGAGATGGAAAGCAATTCGTGCAATTGGTGCACGTCCAATGATCATGGGTCTAATTGCTTGGGTAATTGTTGCTGGAGTGGCGTTGGTTGCTGTTCGAATAACAGGGATATAGGGTACAAATATGTGTTCACCAGTAACCTGTAATCAATGTGCAAAGCAGACGTGGTCAGGATGCGGAGAACATATTGAAGAAGCCCTGGCTGGGGTGCCTGAATCCGAGCGCTGCCAAGGCCACTAAGGAGCTTCAAAATGCCTGATTTACTTGGGCTGGGCTTATGGGGTAAAAAGTAGCCAAAAGCGGCAATTTACGCGTAAATGTAATCAATTCGTTACCTCCTAGGCCTATCTGAACACTGGTATGACCTCTAGGTTGGGCGTGTTACCAGGGGTTGACCCCTTCAAAACCTGATGACCTTTCGAAAGGCTCAACTCTAGAGAAAAGGAAAATAATGTCAGATGTAAACAATGGCATTTCCCGTCGTTCAGTACTTAAGGGTGCTGCAATCGGTGGAGCTGGACTAGTTGCTGGTGGATCACTTCTTGCTGGTTGTGGAAAGAAGCAAGTCACTGGAGATGTTCACTTCACAATTCGTGGAAATCTAAGTGATGCTGGTGCAAAGATTGCCATCGCAGCAAATGATGCTTACACAGCAAAGACTGGAAACAAAGTTATTTCACAGGCAGTTAACTCAGATGACTTCCAGAATAACTTCGTTCAGATCTTGCAAGGAACACCAGATGATGCATTTGGTTGGATGGCCGGATGGCGTACCAATGCACGTGCTGATGCTGGCCTACTAGCTGATGTTTCAGATCAGGTAAAGGCGCTTGGAAGTTCACTTTCAGCTGCTGCTATTCAAGGTGCAACAAATCCTTCAGATGGCAAGCAGTACATCATCCCTACTACTTACTACCCATGGGGACTTCACTACCGTAAGTCAACAATGCAGGAATTGGGTCTTAACCCAGAGAGCATTGCAACATGGGATGACCTAATCAAACTGTGTGAAGCTACACAGAAGAAGGGTCTAGTTGGTTACGCACTTGGCGACAAGGGCGGCTGGGAAGCAATGGGAACATTCGATATTCTCAACATGCGTCTTAATGGATACCAATTCCACATTGACTTGCTTAACGGCAAAGAGAAGTGGACTGATGCCAAGGTTGTAGAAGTTTTCAACCACATGGGCCAATTGGCTCCATACATGAACAAGAACGTTCTTGATATCTCATGGGATGGTATGCGCGATCTTCTACTACAGAAGAAGTGCGGCGCCATGATGATGGGTTCATGGTTTGCTAATGACTTTAAGGCTAAGTCACAAGAAGACTATGACGATCTATGGATTGTTCCATTCCCAGAAATCAATCCAGAGCACGGTATTGACTCAATCGATGCACCCCTTGACGGTATTTCAGTTGCCGCAAATGGTAAGAACGTCGAAGGCGGAGCAGACCTTGCTGGATTCTTGGGATCAAAGGAAGGTATTGATGCAGCAGTTGCCGCTGGAGATACAAGTATCTACATCAGCAGCGATTTCGATACTTCTACATACGATGCATTCAACAAGCAGAAGCTTGAAGTTCTTGGCGCAGCTAAGAACATCGGCTTCTTCCTAGACCGCGATACTCGCGGTGACTTTGCTGGTCCAGTTGTTGGTCCAGCAATTCAGAGTTTCCTTAAGAATCCAAAAGATCTAACAAAGATTCTTGACAGTACTCAAGCACAATGGGATGCACTACCTGCACTTTAATTCGTTAAATCAAACGAATTAGACTAAGGTAAAGAAATGAAAACGGCGGCTGTGGACAGAAATGTTCGCAGCCGCCGTTCCCTTTCCCGCAATGATCGGTTTACGCTCAGTACATTCGTAGGTATTCCCACTTTGTTACAGGTAGTTTTCTTATGGGGACCTACACTCATCACAGTCGCTCTTTCTTTTACTTACTGGAACGGCATTAATGTCAGTGACATTAAATGGGCAGGTCTTGCAAACTACAAAAACATATTTTTCGGTTCACCAGTTTTCTATGATGCGCTAAAAAACAACGTCGTCTGGTTACTTTGGTTTACATTTATTGCAACACCCCTTGGTATTTTGTTGGCTTATCAATTTGATCGCAAAATTAAGGGTCACCAAATTTATGAAACTATTTTCTATATCCCTGTAGTTCTTTCCTTAGCTATTATCGGAATTATCTGGAACTTTATGCTCCAGCCTGGTGGCTTTCTGCAAGGTGTGATGGGTAGAGACATTGGAAACGCGATCTCTATCTGGGGAAACTACGACATCAATAGCTATGTGATTATGGCTTTAGCCTCGTGGCGCCATATCGGTTACATCATGTTGCTTTATTTAGCTGGCCTAAAGGCCTTTGATTCATCACTTCGGGAAGCATCTGCAATCGATGGTGCGACAGAGTGGCAGACCTTTAGAAAGATAATTTTCCCTACGATGCGCCCGGTCAATGTCATTATTTTGGTGATAACAATTATCGATTCGCTGCGTGCTTTTGACCTTGTTTACATTATTTATGGCACCTCAACGGCCTGGCCATTGCTCAATATTTTGGCCTTCCAGAACTTTGCCGGACAGGGTATTTCAATGAAGGGTGCGGCTTATTCGGTTATAGCGCTCGTGCTCTGCGTTGTGCCAATCCTTGTTTACCTGCGCAATGTCTTCAAGGAGGATCTCAATTGAGTGCAACGATTGTCCAAAATAAAGAGTATAAGAATAAGCAAAAGGTTAAAGATAACTTCATCTCTGCCATTATTGGCTTCTTCGCTTTTGTTTGGATTTTTCCAATCCTTTGGACGTTGTGGACCTCACTTCGTCCATATAACGACATTATTTCCTACGGCGTATTTTCCTGGCCACGCCATTTAAACCTAGATAACTATTTTCAAGCTTTTCGAGTAATGGGTTTAACGAAATACTTCGTGAATACTCTCTATGTGATGGTACCTAGCGTTATTTTGATCTTATTCTTAGGTTCACTCATAGCCTTCGTAGTATCACGCTACTCATTTAGATTTAATCTCACTCTTCTACTCTTCTTTACTGCTGGAAATATGTTGCCAACTATTGCAACTTACATTCCAGTGTTCTGGCTATACATCAAGATTGGTGATCTTTTCGGAAACCGTTCATTGTTATATAACAACTATTTTGGAATTATTCTTATCCACGTTGCATTCCAAGTTGGTTTTGCGACCTTTGTTCTCTCTTCATACATGAAGACTGTTCCAAAGGAAATTTCGGAGTCAGCGATTCTCGATGGCTGTTCTGTCTTTAGACATTACTGGAACGTTATGTTGCCGTTGCTTCGCCCACCATTAGCAGCCCTAGGTGTGTTAATGAGTTGCTGGATTTACAACGACTTCTTCTGGGCGCTTATTTTGATGTCTGAGGATTCCAAGCGTCCAGTCACTTCTGCTCTGCGCCAACTGCAGGGGCAGTATGTGACGGACTTTAATTTGCTTGCCGCAGGTGCCAGCATTGTTGCTGCGCCAACAATCATTCTCTTCCTTGTCTTGCGCAAGCAGTTTGTTTCAGGCTTAACACTAGGCGCAACAAAGGGATAAAAAATGAAGGCAATACAGATCACCGCTTTCGGCGGTCCAGATTCCATGCACTTAGTTGATCTAGCGCAGCCAGTTCCTGGTCCTGGTCAAGAGTTAATAGAAGTTACATCTATCGGAATTAACTATGCCGATACTCATCAAACAGAAAACTCTTATCTATCACCTCAGAAGCTTCCATTAGTTCCAGGAATAGAAGTAGTTGGTATTGCCAATGGTCGCCGAGTCCTTGCACCCGTTGATAGCGGGGGATATGCACAGAAGGCGCTTGCGCATTCAGCTGTAATGATTGAGATTCCGGATGGAGTAACTGACGAACAAGCGCTTTGTATGTTGGTGCAGGGAAGTACTGCTTGGCATATCTTAAAGACTGTTGGCCATCTTAAAAAAGGTGAAAGCGTAGTTATCCATGCAGCAGCTGGTGGCGTTGGAACTATTGCAATTCAATTAGCAAAGATGTGGGGAGCAAAGGTAATTGCAGTTGCATCGTCTGAAAGCAAGCGAGCTTTAGCTAAATCTCTTGGTGCAGATTTTGTTATCGATGCAGACCAAGACAAACTCAAAAGTGCGATTCTTGAGGCTAATGGCGGCAAGCCAGTTAACTTAGTTCTTGAAATGGTTGGCGGTAAAACTCTTGATGTTAGCCTTGAAGTATTAGCTCCCTTTGGTCGCTTAATAACTTTTGGTATGGCATCTAGAACTGCGCCAACGCCAATTCATCCAGGAGTTTTAATGGGTGGATCAAAGACAGTTACAGGATTTTGGTTGGCACATTGTTTTGGTAAGAAGGAACTTCTTAACGATGTCATTACGGAACTATTTTCATTAGTTGTTGATGGAAAGTTAAAACCAGTAATCGGTGCAACATTTGGCTTGAGCCAGGCAACTGCTGCACACCAAGCGATGTTGGCGCGCGAAACAACGGGCAAAATCACGCTAAATCCAGCGCTATAAGAAGGTCATTTTTCCAAAGTAGTTAATTGCCTGTACGCTCAGCATTCGATCTGCCCCCCTAGCTCAGTTGGTAGAGCGTTTCCATGGTAAGGAAAAGGTCACCGGTCCGATTCCGGTGGGGGGCTCGAAAGACCTCTTCACCAAATGAAGATCTTTTAACAAGCACAACCCTTGGCGGGGTAGCTCAGCTTGGTAGAGCAAGCGGCTCATAATCGCTGTGTCGTGGGTTCAAATCCCGCCTCCGCTACTAGTTTCACACGCGTGAATTTCGCGCATCGAGAAGGCTCGGGTAACCTGAGCCCCTCGTTAACCAATGAAGGAGTAAGACCATGGCAAGCAAGAGCGCGGACGTACGTCCAAAGATCACCATGGCATGCGTTGATTGCAAAGAGCGCAACTACATTACAAAGAAGAACCGCCGCAACGATCCAGACCGCATGGAACTTAAGAAGTTCTGTCCACGTTGCAAGTCTTCAACTCTTCACCGCGAAACTCGCTAATGATCAATCCCGATTCGGTCGGGCGCACCTTCAAGGGTGTGGAACAAGTTACGGTCACACAGTCTGAGATTGATGCCTTTGCGGCTGTCATTGGCGAAACTGACACAAGCGTTGCACCTCCAACATTTTCAATCCGCATCTCCCTATCTCAATATGAGTCAATCCTGACTCAACCTGAAATCGGTGTTGATTGGACTCGCTTAGTTCACGGCGATCAAAAATTTGAAATCTTCCGCCCAGTAGTTGCAGGCGATGTCTTCACATGTTCGGCAACAATTGAAACTCTAAGAGTTGCAGCAGGAAATGAAATTGTCTCTGTGAGATCTGATCTACATAATGGCAACGAGCTTGTTGTCACATCTTGGTCAACTTTGGTGGTGCGCGGATGATTGAAGTAGGAATGGCTTTGCCAGAAAAGGTTTTCTACATTGATCGCGCCTTGCTTAAGGCATATGCAGATGCAAGCGGTGATCAAAACCCGATTCATCAAAATGAAGAGTTTGCACTCTCAGTAGGCCTTCCTAATGTTATTTCCCACGGCATGCTCACTATGGGCCTTGCAGGAAAATATGTAACTGAGTGGGCAGGTGGCAGTGCCAATCTTCGTGAGTTCTCAGCCCGCTTTATTAAGCCAGTGATAGTTCCAGCCGGTGAAAAGGTTGATTTAACAGTGGTGGCAACGGTTACTGAAGTTGATGGCAACACAGTCAAACTAGATATCACTGCAACTTCTGCCGGGGTTAAAGTCCTGGGAATGGCAAAGGCTGTAGTGGTTAAATGAGTGTTCCAGATTCAGTTACACAGTTAGCACAAGCGCGCATGGATGCGCGAGCGGCTAAGGATTTTAAATTAGCCGATAAATATCGTGAAGAGTTATTACATGCCGGCTATGAGGTTGTTGATGTTGCTGGAGGCTATGAATTAAAGCCAAAGAAGCCATATATCACTCTGGCTTATCCACGCGATATTCGACCAATAGATCTTGAGAGCGATGTAACAGTTGGAATCATTGTCGATGGCTTTACAGATGATGCGCTAGAGACGGTAAAGGCAATTAAGGCCAACAGTGATTGCGCTGTTGCGATAATTTCTATTGGCGATGCTGGCATGTTATTTGAAGAGATGGATAAGCGAACATACTTAATTTCGGTCAATCCGGGCGCCGCCTGGGGTGATTGTGCAAATGTCTTACTAGAAAAAGTTCAAAGCAAGTATGTAATTATCATGGATCCGTCAACACGTTTCATTGGCGATGCCGTTACACCAGTTGTGCAAGAACTTGATAAAGGTGAATACGTTTCAGTTGGTTGGCGCGGGGGATTAGTTAACTTAGAAGATCAATGGCGCAGCGTCGACGACAAAGGTCCGGGTGAAGTTGATGTTCTATTTTCTTACTTCATGGCTTTAAACCGGGCAGCGATGATAGAAGTAGGCGGATTTAATCCGCGCGCTTTATATTATCGAAATGCAGATATGGAATATTCCTTAAAGATTCGCCAAGCTGGTGGCAAGTTGCTGCAGATGGAGCTTCCACTTATTCAGGAACGGCATCATGGATATCACGATGCAGATCCCGAATACCGCGATGTGCAGTCCAAGAAGAATTACGACCGTATCTTGGAGAAGTACAGAGGTAAAGAAGCGATTTTGTCTCCACGTCGGTAGCCTTAACCCATGACCGAGCTATCTAATTATACCAGCTTTCACGTTGGTGGCCCGGCGCGAAAAATCCTTCAAGTTTCAACCCAAGAAGAGATTATTGCTGCAATTGAAGAAGCAGGAGATTCACCCATTTTGATTTTGGGTGGTGGAACAAATGTTTTAGTTTCAGATTCAGGCTTTGAAGGCATAGTGATAAGAATTTCCAATAACTCTGTGCAAGCAGAAGTTGATGCATGCAGCGGAGCAACGCTGACCATTGGTGCAGGCGAGGACTGGGATGAGTTAGTTGCAACAACAATTAATAGAGGTTTTGCTGGGTTAGAGACATTAAGTGGAATTCCAGGAACTGTTGGCGCTGCACCTATTCAAAACATAGGTGCTTATGGCCATGAAGTAAGTGAGTTCATTACGCGTGTGCGCACTTATGATCGTGAAAAGAAAGAGATTCGCACCTTTACTAATAGTGAGTGTGAATTTTCTTATCGCAGTTCACACTTTAAATCTCATCCTGGTCGCTATGTTGTTTTGGAAGTTCAATTCCAGATTCGACGTGGTGAGATGAGTGATCCGATTACTTATGCCGAACTTTCGAAAAAACTTGGCGTTGACATGGGGGATAAGGCATCAGTAGTTGATGTGAGAGAAGCGGTCTTAGAACTTCGTGGGGCAAAGGGAATGTTGATTAATTCACAAGATAAAGACTCTTGGTCAGCAGGATCTTTCTTTACCAACCCTATTATCTCTCAGCAAGCAGCTGACGGGCTTCCCAACGCTGCACCTAAGTGGCCACTCACTGATGGTCGCGTGAAGATTTCAGCAGCATGGCTCATTGAAAACTCCGGAATTCACAAGGGTGATGAAGTAGGTGGTGCAAGGATTTCAAGTAAGCACGTGCTGGCACTTACTAATGCAGGAACTGCTACAGCTTTAGATATCGCAACGCTGGCGCGCAAAGCACGCGATCAAGTGCACAATACTTTTGGAATTACCTTAGAAGCTGAAGTAAATCTGATTGGTATTGAGATTTAGCCTTCAGTTATTAGCTTCTTGATACGCCCGATACCTTCAACAATGTCAGCATCACTTGTTGCATAAGAAAAACGCAGGTATCCAGAAGGGCCAAAAGCCTCACCAGGCACTGCTGCAACTTCGACTTCTTCCAAAATCAATGTGGCCAACTCAGCTGAAGTCTTTGGAGTTTTACCACGAATAGTTTTTCCAAGCACACCCTTTACTGATGGATATACATAGAAAGCACCTTGTGGTGTTGGGCATTCAAAGCCAGGGATTTCATTGATTAAATCAACGATTAACTTGCGGCGACGGTTAAATGCCACACCCATTTCATGCACTGCATCTAGGTTTCCAGTCAGCGCTGCAATCGCTGCACGTTGTGAAATGTTTGAAACATTGGAAGTCATGTGTGATTGCAGATTTATTGCAGCCTTGATGACATCCTTCGGACCAATCATCCAGCCCAGACGCCAACCAGTCATTGCATATGTTTTTGCAACGCCGTTAATAATGATGCAGGTGTCAGCAAGAGCTGGAACTAAAACTGGAAGAGATGGCGCAGTTGCACCGTCATAGAGCAAGTGCTCATAAATTTCATCGCTGATGATCCAGATATTGTTTTTTACAGCCCATTCACCAATTGCCTTTACTTGCTCAACTGAATACACAGAGCCAGTTGGATTAGATGGAGAACAGAAAAGTAGCGCTTTTGTCTTTGGTGTGCGAACAGCTTCAAGCTGTTCAACTGTGACTAAGTAGTTTTGAGTTTCATCAGCAAAGATTTCAATAGCTTTACCGCCAGCTAATTTGATGCACTCTGGATATGTTGTCCAGAAAGGAGAAGGAAGGAGTACTTCATCACCTGGATCAATAATCGATGCAAATGCTTGATACACCGCTTGCTTGCCACCGTTAGTTACTAATACTTGATCAGATGTAATCTCATAGTTGGAATCACGCTTTGTCTTTGCAACAATCGCATCACGTAGTTCTGGAAGACCTGGTGTTGGTGTGTAGCGATGATTAGCTGCAACGTGTGTTGCAGCAGCAGCTGCTTCAACAACGTATGCCGGTGTTGGAAAATCTGGTTCACCTGCACCAAAACCAATTACTGGTCGCCCGGCAGCTTTGAGCGCTTTAGCCTTGGCATCAACGGCCAAAGTGGCAGATTCAGTGATGGCCGCAATGCGCGATGAGATACGTGGTGTCATGGCCCTAAGTCTGCCGTATCTTTAAGCGCGAGTTAGACCTGAACCCCCTCTTGCCCCTACACTTCGACGCTCACGAGGGTTTGCTTTTCCCTATGGTTTTGCCATGCTCTCGCGAAGGGCAGTAGCTCAATTGGCTAGAGTTGCCGTCTCCAAAGCGGCCGGTTGGGGGTTCGAGTCCCTCCTGCCCTGCACAGTGTTTGTTTTAGGTTGTAAAAGAAGTACGAAACGAAAGGAACGACGATGAGCGAGTCACACGAACAAGTTGCCGAGAAGCTCGGTCTATTTGCGCGCGTCGGTCTTTTCTACCGCCAAGTTGTTAGTGAACTTTCAAAAGTTGTGTGGCCAACACGTAATCAGTTGACCACCTACACAGCCGTGGTTTTGGTTTTCGTATCTTTCATTATTGCTGTCGTTTCATTGCTCGATCTTGTTCTTACAAAGATCGTCTTCTGGGTATTTGGGTAAAGGAAGATGATGAGCGAAGAGATCAAAGCAGACGCCTTCGAGGCTGCGCTCGCAGCATCAGCTAGCGAGATTGCAACTCCTGTCGTTGAGGTAGTTGAAGAAATCGTTGCTGAAGTAGTTTCTTCAAACGAGCCTGAATTGGCATTGGCATCTGATGAAGATGGCGATATCGAGTCAGATGAGAATGACCCAAATGCAGAGTTCCGTCGCACACTTCGCACAGCGTTGGGCGATTGGTATGTAGTCCACTCTTATGCGGGCTATGAGAAGAAAGTAAAGGGCAACCTTCAAACCCGTATTCAGTCACTGAACATGGAAGATTATATTTTCCAGATTGAAGTTCCTGAAGAAGAAGTCAAGGAGCTAAAAAACGGTCAGTTCAAGATGGTCAAGCGCAACATCTATCCTGGCTACGTTTTAGTTCGCATGGATCTCACTGACGAGTCATGGTCAGCAGTTCGTAATACTCCTGGAGTTACAGGCTTTGTTGGCAATGCACATCACCCAAGCCCATTGAGCATGGATGAAGTTGAGAAGATTCTTGCACCACGTCCAGTTAAGAAGTCTGACAAGGTAGATATTCGCCTTATCGACTTTGAAGTTGGCGAATCAGTCACAGTTATGGATGGTCCTTTTGCAACCCTTCCAGCATCGATCTCAGAGATCATGCCAGAGCAGGCAAAACTCAAGGTTCTTGTCTCTATCTTCGGACGTGAAACCCCTGTTGAACTTTCATTCGCACAAGTACAAAAGATTTAAATAAGAACTACTAGAAGACAAAAAGAGGAAAAGAAATGGCACCAAAGAAGAAGGTAACCGGATTCATTAAGTTGCAGATCCAGGCTGGCGCAGCAACACCTGCTCCACCAGTAGGTCCTGCACTCGGTCAGCATGGTGTCAACATCATGGAGTTCGTCAAGGCATACAACGCTGCGACTGAAGCTCAAAAGGGCCAGATCATTCCTGTAGAGATCACTGTCTACGAGGATCGCTCATTCACTTTCATCACTAAGACACCTCCAGCATCACGTTTGATCTTGAAAGCTGCTGGCGTTGAAAAGGGATCTGCAGTTCCACACAAGACCAAGGTTGCAAACATCACCATGGCTCAAGTTGCTGAAATCGCAAAGCTTAAGATGTCAGATCTCAACGCAAACGACATCGATGCAGCTTCAAAGATCATTGCTGGAACAGCACGATCAATGGGAATCACAACTAACGGATAAATAAAGAATTCTTCTTCTCAGAGTGAGAAGAAGATGTGGGAGAACCGCGCTGGTTCGCTAACCACAACCTAAGAAAGAATGAGGAAGAAATGAAGCGCTCAAAGAAATATAACGAGGCTGCAGCAAAGGTAATCAAGGATCACCTTTACACACCACTCGAGGCAGTAACACTTGCCAAAGAAACATCAACAGTTAAGTACAACGCATCTGTAGAAGTTGCTTTGGTACTTGGCGTTGACCCAAAGAAGGCCGATCAAGCGATCCGCTCAACTGTTAACTTGCCACACGGAACAGGTAAGACTGCTCGTGTTTTGGTTTTTGCTAACGGAGAAAAAGCAGATGCAGCTCGCGCAGCTGGCGCAGATATCGTCGGTGGCGATGAACTGATCGAAGAAGTTTCAAAGGGTCGTCTTGATTACGACGCAGTTGTTTCAACACCAGATTTGATGGGTAAGGTCGGTCGCCTTGGAAAGGTTCTTGGACCACGCGGCTTAATGCCAAACCCAAAGACAGGCACAGTGACTACAGATGTTGCTAAGGCTGTTGAAGATATCAAGGGCGGAAAGATTGAGTTCCGTGTTGATAAGAACTCAAACCTTCACTTCCTTATCGGCAAGGTTTCATTTACTGCCGATCAGCTAGCTGAGAACTACGCAGCTGCGATGGAAGAAGTTATGCGTGCTAAGCCAAACTCTTCAAAGGGTCGCTACGTACAAAAGGCTGTTGTTTCAACAACTATGGGGCCTGGAATCGCAGTTGATCCCAACCTAGTTCGCGAGCCAGTAGCCAACTAAGAATTTGACGGGGGTAGGCCAGCCGGCCTACCCTCTACCCATAACCAAAGACCGCAGGTTTAGATCATCCGCAAGGAAGATTTAAATAAATGAGGAAATCTCAGCCCGCGTAGGTGTTCATGTTAATCCGTGGCGCTTACGCGTTACGGATTTTTTTATTTCCTGTGATCACTAAGTACCAGGAAAGGTGAACCGAATGGCTCGCCCAGATAAAGCATCAGCAGTTGCAGAGCTAACGGAAGACTTCCGTACAGCCACAGCCACTGTCCTTACTGAATATCGCGGACTATCTGTGACTTCAATGAAGGAACTTCGCCGTGCACTTGGTGAAAAGACCAAGTACTCAGTAGTAAAGAACACTCTTACAAAGATTGCAGCAAAGGATGCCGGAGTTGATCTTTCACCAGATCTTCTCGTTGGACCTTCAGCTGTTGCCTTCATTAAGGGAGACCCAATCGATGCGGCTAAGAGCCTGCGCGATTTCGCAAAAGAGAATCCATTCCTTGTCATCAAGGGTGGAATCTACGAAGGCAAAGCAGTAACCAAAGAAGAGATCATGCAGCTCGCTAACCTCGAGTCTCGTGAAGTTCTATTGGCAAAGCTTGCTGGTGCGATGAAGGGATCGCTTGCTAAGGCAGCTCGTATTTTCGATGCATTGCGTATCAAGCTTGAAGCAGAACAAGGTGCACCTGCACCAGTAGCAGCAGCTGCACCAGCAGCTGAGGCAGTAGTAGAAGCACCAGCTGCAGAAGCTGTTGCACCAGAAGTTGTGGCTGAAGTTGCTGAAGTTCCAGCAGCAGAAGCAACTGAAGCATCCACAGAAACAGAAGAGAAGGAATAACGAATATGACAAAGCTCAACACACAAGACCTATTGGCACAATTCAAGGAAATGACATTGGTCGAGCTCTCTGAGTTCGTTAAGTCATTTGAAACTGAATTCGATGTAACAGCAGCAGCTCCAGTAGCAGCAGCAGGCGGCGGCGCAGCAGCAGGCGGCGGCGAAGCAGCTGCAGCACAGGATGACTTCACAGTTATCTTGGAAAACGCTGGTTCAGCAAAGATTGCAGTAATCAAGGAAGTTCGCGGATTAAATTCAAGCCTTGGCTTGAAAGAAGCGAAGGATCTTGTAGATGCGACTCCAGCGACTCTCCTAGAGAAGGTCACCAAGGAGATAGCAGACAAGGCAAAGGCAGCCCTAGAAGCAGCTGGCGCAACTGTCACAATCAAGTAATTCGTCAGAAACCGCCCCGCTTGGCATCACGCCAGGCGGGGCTTTTTCTTTTCCCACCCCCTTTATTCACATTTATCGGGTAATCGACTGACAAATTGCGCGCTTGGGGGTATAAGCCTTGGGTTGGACAGGGTGCGGGGGCGCGCGATACCCTTCACCTTCGCACAAAATTCAAATGGTCAGGGCATATAGCGGCTGAGACCTAATAGTTGTGCGTCCCCGCTTTACTGTCTGGAAGGACATCTCTTGGCCGCGAATAAAAAAGTATCAGTAGCACCACGTCGAATTTCTTTCGCAAAGATCCGCGAACCTCTCGAAGTTCCTAACTTATTAGCGTTGCAAGTTGAAAGCGTTGATTGGTTATTGGGCAACGATGCATGGCGTTCACGCATCGCTGCAGCCGATTCAATGAATCGCGGAGAAATCCCAACAACTTCTGGTTTGGAAGAAATCTTTGAAGAGATTTCACCAATCGAAGATTTCCAGGGATCAATGTCTCTCTCATTCCGTGATCACCGCTTCGAGCCACCTAAGTACTCAATTGGTGAGTGCAAAGAACGCGACATGACATATTCACAACCATTATTCGTAACAGCTGAATTTACAAACAACATCACTGGTGAAATTAAGTCACAGACAGTTTTCATGGGTGACTTCCCAGTTATGACTCCACGCGGAACCTTTGTTATTAACGGAACAGAGCGCGTTGTTGTTTCACAGCTAGTTCGCTCACCTGGTGTTTACTTCGAGCGCACAATTGAAAAAGCATCTGACAAGGATGTTTTTACAGCTAAGGTAATTCCTAGCCGTGGTGCATGGCTTGAATTTGAAGTTGATAAGAAAGATTTGGTTGGTGTTCGCATCGACCGCAAGCGTAAGCAGTCTGTCACTGTCTTCTTGAAGGCGCTGGGTTGGACTGAAGCACAGATTCTTGAAGAGTTCGGTGATTTTGAATCAATGCGTGCAACTCTTGAAAAAGATACTGTTAAAACTCAGGATGAGGCTCTGCTAGATATCTACCGCAAGCTACGTCCAGGTGAACCACCAACGAAGGAAGCTGCACAGAACTTAATCGAAAACCTTTACTTCAACCCAAAGCGTTATGACTTGGCCAAGGTCGGACGCTTTAAGGTCAATAAGAAGCTAGGTCTTGATCTAGAACTGAAGGCATCACTGCTTACTATCTCTGACATCGTTGCAACGCTGCGCTACTTAGTAGCACTGCACCGCGGTGATGTATTGATGGAGTACGGCCGCGAAGTTCGCGTGGAGAAGGACGATATCGATCACTTCGGTAACCGTCGCCTACGTACTGTCGGTGAACTTATTCAAAACCAGGTTCGCATCGGTCTTTCACGTATGGAACGTGTTGTTCGTGAACGTATGACTACCCAAGATGTTGAAGCGATTACGCCACAGACATTGATCAACATTCGTCCAGTAGTTGCATCGATTAAGGAGTTCTTTGGAACTTCTCAGTTGTCACAGTTTATGGACCAAACAAATCCATTATCAGGACTTACACACAAGCGCCGTCTTTCAGCTCTTGGACCTGGTGGTCTTTCACGAGATCGCGCAGGCTTTGAAGTTCGTGACGTTCACCCATCTCACTACGGACGTATGTGCCCAATTGAAACTCCAGAAGGACCAAACATCGGTCTTATTGGTTCACTTGCAACATATGGTCGCGTAACTGCATTTGGATTTATCGAAACTCCTTATCGCAAAGTTTCAAAGGGTCGCGTAACCGATCAAGTTGATTACCTAACTGCTGATGAAGAAGACGAGCACATCATTGCTCAGGCAAATGCACCATTAACTGAAGACAACCACTTTGCTGAAGCACGCGTACTTGTACGTCGTCGCGGTGGCGAAGTTGAATACATCCCGGCTGATGAAGTTGATTACATGGATGTTTCCCCTCGTCAGATGGTGTCTGTTGCAACAGCGATGATTCCATTCCTTGAGCACGATGATGCTAACCGTGCGTTGATGGGTTCTAACATGATGCGTCAGTCAGTACCTTTGATGCGCGCAGAAGCACCACTTATCGGTACAGGCATGGAGTTCCGTGCAGCCGTTGATGCTGGTGATGTTGTAACTGCAACTAAAGCTGGCGTTGTTACTGAAGTATCTGCTGAAGAAGTAAAGGTCATGGCAGATGACTCCACATACCAAACATATTCACTTCACAAGTTCACACGTTCTAACCAAGGAACTTCATATAACCAAAAGGTTATTGTTTCTGAAGGTCAGCGCCTTGAAGTTGGCTCAGTAATTGCTGATGGTCCATGTACCGAACTTGGTGAAATGGCTCTTGGTAAGAACTTGCTCGTGGCATTTATGTCATGGGAAGGCCACAACTACGAAGATGCGATTATCTTGTCGCAGCGTCTAGTTCAAGACGATGTTTTGACATCAATTCACATTGAGGAATACGAAGTAGATGCACGCGACACCAAGCTTGGTGCCGAAGAAATCACTCGCGACATTCCTAACGTTTCAGAGGAAGTTCTAGCTGATCTAGATGAGCGCGGAATTATCCGTGTAGGCGCCGATGTAGTACCTGGCGACATCTTGGTTGGAAAGGTAACTCCTAAGGGAGAAACAGAGTTAACTCCTGAAGAGCGTTTGCTCCGTGCAATCTTTGGTGAGAAGGCTCGTGAAGTTCGCGATACATCTCTTAAGGTTCCACACGGTGAATCAGGAAAAGTTATTGGCGTAAAGATCTTCGAATCTGAAGAAGGCTTTGAGTTAGCAGCTGGCGTTAACCAATTGGTTCGCGTGTATGTTGCACAAAAGCGCAAGATTCAAGATGGTGACAAGCTAGCTGGTCGCCACGGTAACAAGGGTGTTATTTCTAAGATTCTTCCAGTTGAAGATATGCCATTCCTTGAAGATGGAACTCCAGTAGATGTTGTTCTTAACCCACTCGGTGTACCTGGTCGTATGAACGTTGGTCAGGTTCTTGAAATGCACTTAGGTTGGGTTGCAAAAACTGGTTGGGATCTATCTGGTGTCGATGAAGCGTGGCAGAAGCACATGCGCGCAATCGGTGCTGAAAAGGGAGAGCCGGGAACTAAGTTTGCAACACCGGTATTTGATGGTGCGCTAGAAGATGAAATCTCTGGTCTTCTATCAAGCACATTGCCTAACCGCGATGGCAATCAGTTAATTGGTCGTTCCGGAAAGGCCCGCTTATTTGATGGCCGTTCTGGCGAGCCATACCCAACACCAATTTCAGTTGGATACATGTACATCTTGAAGCTGCACCACTTGGTGGACGACAAGATTCACGCACGTTCAACTGGTCCATACTCAATGATCACGCAGCAGCCACTGGGTGGAAAAGCTCAGTTCGGTGGTCAGCGATTTGGTGAGATGGAAGTGTGGGCACTTGAAGCTTATGGTGCTGCATACACACTTCAAGAACTTCTCACAATTAAATCTGACGACGTTCTAGGACGCGTAAAGGTTTACGAAGCAATTGTTAAGGGTGAAAACATTCCTGAACCAGGCATCCCTGAATCATTCAAGGTGCTTATTAAGGAAATGCAGTCCCTATGTCTTAATGTTGAAGTGCTTTCTTCAGAAGGTGTCGCAATTGAAATGCGCGATACAGATGAAGAAGTATTCCGTGCCGCCGAAGAGCTAGGTATCAACTTGTCACGAGTTGAGCCAAGCAGCGTAGAAGAAGTGTGAGAGGGATAAAACCATGTTAGACGTTAACTTCTTTGATGAACTACGTATCGGCCTTGCATCGGCTGAGAATATTCGCGAATGGTCTTTTGGCGAAGTAAAAAAGCCAGAGACAATCAACTACCGCACACTCAAGCCTGAAAAGGACGGCCTATTCGACGAGAAGATCTTCGGACCAACTCGTGACTGGGAATGTTATTGCGGTAAGTACAAGCGCGTTCGCTTTAAGGGAATCATCTGCGAGCGATGCGGTGTTGAAGTAACACGTGCAAAGGTTCGTCGCGAACGTATGGGTCATATCGAGCTAGCTGCTCCTGTAACTCACATCTGGTACTTCAAGGGTGTTCCATCACGCCTTGGTTACCTACTTGATCTTGCTCCAAAGGATCTAGAAAAGGTTATTTACTTCGCTGCTTACATGATCACAGAGGTTGATGCAGAAGCGCGCGAAGAAGATATGCCACAACTTGAAAAGAAGTTGGCCAATGATCGCAAGAAGATCGAAACACGTCGCGATAACGATCTAGATGTTCGCACCAAGAAGCTTGAATCAGATCTAGCAGAGCTTGAAGCTGAAGATGCTAAATCAGATGTGAAGCGTAAGGTCCGCGAATCTGCAGAGCGTGAACTTAAGTCAATCCGTGATCGTTCAGAGCGCGAGCTTGATCGCCTTGAAAGTGTGTGGACTCGCTTTAAGAACTTGAAGGTTCAAGATCTTGAGGGTGATGAAAACCTTTACCGCGAAATGCGCGATCGTTATGGAATGTATTTCAAGGGAGATATGGGTGCTGCTGCAATTAAGCATCGCCTAGAGACTTTTGATCTAGAAACAGAGCACAAGATGCTCACAGACCTTTCCGAAAATGGCAAAGGTGCAAAGAAGACTCGTGCAATCAAGCGCTTGAAGGTTGTTAACGCATTCCTTACAACAAGCAATAAGCCAGCATCAATGGTTCTTGATTGTGTTCCAGTTATTCCACCTGATCTACGTCCAATGGTTCAACTCGATGGTGGTCGCTTTGCGACTTCAGATCTCAACGATCTATACCGTCGCGTTATCAACCGTAACAACCGTTTGAAGCGTCTGGCCGATCTTGGTGCACCAGAGATTATCGTTAACAATGAAAAGCGTATGTTGCAGGAAGCTGTAGATGCGTTGTTCGATAACGGTCGTCGTGGTCGTCCAGTTACAGGTCCAGGTAACCGTGCACTCAAATCACTGTCAGACATGCTCAAGGGTAAGCAGGGACGTTTCCGTCAGAACTTGCTCGGAAAGCGCGTTGACTACTCAGGTCGTTCAGTAATTGTTGTTGGTCCACAGTTGAAGCTGCACCAGTGCGGTCTTCCCAAGCAGATGGCACTTGAACTATTCAAGCCATTCGTAATGAAGCGGTTAGTTGACCTTAACCACGCGCAGAACATTAAATCTGCAAAGCGCATGGTTGAACGTGCTCGTCCAGTTGTGTGGGATGTTCTTGAAGAAGTTATTGCAGAGCATCCAGTACTACTGAACCGCGCACCTACCCTTCACCGTTTGGGTATCCAAGCTTTCGAACCACAGTTGGTAGAGGGTAAGGCAATTCAGATTCACCCACTCGTTTGTACAGCTTTCAACGCTGACTTCGACGGTGACCAGATGGCAGTTCACTTGCCGCTATCTGCTGAAGCACAGGCTGAGGCACGTATCTTGATGTTGTCATCAAATAACATCCTCTCACCTGCTAACGGTCGCCCAATTACTTCACCAACACAGGACATGGTTCTTGGTCTTTATTACTTGACCATGATTCGCGAGGGTGAATTAGGAGAAGGTCGTGCATTTAGCTCGATTGCAGAAGCAATCATGGCTCACGATCAACATTCAGTTTCATTGCAGGCAAAGATCAAGATTCGTCTTGATAGTTCAAGTGAGACTATTGAAACAACAATTGGTCGCGCATTGTTTAACGAAGCACTTCCAGCTGATTTTGAATATGTAGATCTAGATGTAACTAAGAAGCAACTTGGTGGCATTGTTGATCGTCTTGCTGAGTTCTATCCAAAGGTTGTTGTTGCACAGACGCTAGATGCGTTAAAGGCACTTGGCTTCCACTGGGCAACTCGCGCAGGAGCAACTATTGGTATTGAAGATGTTGTTACACCTCCACGCAAGAAGGAGATCCTTGAGAGCTATGAAACACAGGCTGACAAGGTTCAATCTCAATATGAAAAGGGACTCATCACTGATGACGAGCGTCGTCAGGAATTGATCGAGATCTGGACAAAGGCAACAGCAGAAGTGGGTAAAGAGATGGAAGAAAACTTCCCTCGCGTTAACCCAGTCTGGATGATGGTCTTCTCTGGTGCTCGTGGAAATATGATGCAGATCCGTCAGATTGCAGGTATGCGCGGACTTGTAGCAAATCCAAAGGGTGAAATTATTCCTCGCCCAATTAAATCTAACTTCCGTGAAGGTCTTTCTGTACTTGAGTACTTTATTTCTACTCACGGTGCACGTAAGGGTCTTGCAGATACAGCGCTTCGTACCGCTGACTCTGGTTACCTCACTCGTCGTCTGTGCGATGTTGCTCAGGATGTCATCATCCGTGAAGAGGATTGCGGTACTGATCGCGGTCTTGTTCTACAGATTGGTGTTCGTCAAGAATCTGGCGGCCTAGTTAAGTTTGATCACGTTGAAACTTCAGTATTTGGTCGCACATTGGCCGATGACATTGAAGTTAATGGCAAGGTCCTCTTGGCAGCTGGCACAGATCTTGGAGATCGCAACATTGATGAACTCGTTGCAGCTGGAGTAGATGAAGTAAAGATTCGCTCAGTTCTAACTTGCGATAGCAAGGTCGGACAGTGCGCAGCTTGCTACGGTCGCTCACTTGCAGCAGGACAACGTGTTGCAGTTGGTGAAGCAGTGGGAATCATTGCAGCACAGTCAATCGGTGAGCCTGGTACACAGCTAACAATGCGTACCTTCCACACTGGTGGTGTTGC
>Ga0209191_1000989_pt1 | contig 19630 bp, 18 predicted proteins | sample S_130626_EF_Meta_FD_187320 | JGI IMG/M metagenome (GOLD analysis project Ga0209191, IMG submission 187320) | Freshwater microbial communities from Lake Simoncouche, Canada to study carbon cycling - S_130626_EF_MetaG (SPAdes) (version 2) | ecosystem: Environmental > Aquatic > Freshwater > Lake ...
GTTTTAGGAATTTCCAAAACTACCGACTGAGAGTCTTGGCTTTGTGCGGTTGGAATGGAGTAATTAATCGTGTTTAATAAATGCTCATCCCCCGATTATGGTGAAGAGCCCCCAATAAGACCTTACTGTTTTTCGGAATAGAAGATTGATTTTATTTCCTTTAGACTTACAGTATGTCTGCTAATAAACTTCTATATCAAACTCGAAAAACCGAATGAAGTAAATGGTGCGGGCGGAAGGAATTGAACCTCCAAGTATAGATCTATTGAACTATTGTTCTACCGTTGAACTACACCCGCATAGATTAGATTCTTCTCCTATCCTCAATTAAAACTAGTATGGTTTACCCTAGAATATTAAAAAGGAAAAACAACTTTATTGAATTCAATACGAGACCACACAAATCGTTAGGGTTAAAAATATCCTAATCCTACCGAGTTATTTTCTTCTGAGGCGCTTGATTTTAAGCAACATCTTGCAGTAATTTTTACATTTCAACCTTAAAACAGCCCTGCATTAACATAGTGTGGTAAATCATCTCATGACTAACCCCAACCTCATTCGCCCAGGACTCCACTTGTCATGGAGATATTCTACTTATCTCAGATCATTATTCAGCGCCAATCTGAGCAGTATTGCGAGACCCCAAAGAGCCTTCCCGGGCCAACAAACAGGATTATCTCGACAGCAGGTATTGTGGGAAATATCTCTACTAATCGTCGACTTATGGCGACCTAGCAACTCGGCAATTTGTTGTTGACTATTTCCGGCTGACATTAAAATATACGTCTGCTATCGTTCTTCTTGGCTAAGGTATTTATAGGTCATGGCTACTTTGATTTGGCGATCTAGAAGCTTTAGATACTCAATTATCCTTAGCCTCCTCCTCTCATTATTCAAAGTTGAACTTCGTATTAGTATTCACCTCTCTCGAATAGCCATAAAAGTCGAACATTTTTTTCAAGTACAAATTATGCCTAAAAAGGTTTATTTGATTTAGAATCAAAAAAAGAGGACTATTCCTCATATTAGACAGGAGAGATGAATGAATGACTTGTCGTCAATCAAATCAGAAGCCCCTTTGCTTACAAAGTATGTCTCTCAATTTTCGACCCAATTAAAAGACTCTGACATTACATCAGAATTAGACGCACTTGGCAAAAAATCAATTTTAGATGCTATTGGAGTTGCTCTTTCTGGATCAATCTCAGAACCCTGCCACGTTCTTCTTGAATATATTAAAGACCTTCATTGCTCAGGTAACTCTGTTGTGATTGGCTCAAACATAAAGACATCTCCTCGATTTGCTGCACTAGCAAATGGTACTGCAATGCACGCAGATGATTATGACGATACTTTACAAGCTGAAACTGGGCGGTTTCAAGGCATTCATCCCACCACTCCTGTCCTTTCTGCATTACTTGCCTATTCTGACTCTATAAAGGTATCAGGTAGAGATTTTTTAACCGCTTACCAAGTGGGCGTCGAAGTCTCCTGTCGACTATTTGATGCCACGCATATTAATCACATCCTCCATGGCTTTCATTCCACAGGAACATGTGGCATGCTTGGTGCAACAGTAGCTTTATCAAAACTGCAAAAACTTGACAGCGAATCTACAGCACTTGCATTAGGTATCGCAGCAAGCCAGGCGGGTGGCTTACAAGAAAATTTTGGTACGATGGTCAAGCCTTTTCATGCGGGTCGCTCTGCTGAGTCTGCAATCGTTTCCGTTGATCTTCAAAAAAGGGGGTTTACAGCCTCCCCCATTATTTTAGAAGCCCAAAGAGGTTTTTTCCAGGCACTTGGTGGCGGTTACGAGGCGGAACGTTTATCCGATAAACTTGGAAATCCTTGGTCATTTCTTGATCGTGGTGTTTGGTTAAAGCCCTACCCCACTGGAAGTCTTGGTCATCCCGCTATGACTGCAATGCATGAATTAATCAATCAACATCAAATTCATTTAAAAGATGTTGACAAAATTATTCTAAAAACAAGTCAAAATATTCACCATACGCTGTTACATCACCACCCCAAAACCGAACTTCAAGCTAAATTCAGTTTAGAGTTTTGTTTGGCAGCGCTTCTTATTGATCGCACCTGCGGCTTAAGCCAATTTAATGATGCCTATGTTAACTCGTCTGATATTCAAGCCGCAATTCAATTGATTGACTATTCGCCCTTTACCCCAGAAGAAGAAAAATCAAATTACCACACAATTGTGACTAGCTTTATATCTATTCACTTAAAAGATGGCACGAACTTGTCTATTAGAAAAGATTTTGGTAAAGGTAATAAGGCCAATCCTATGTCCGAGGCCGAGATAGAAAGCAAGTTTAAAGAATGCTCAGATTACCGAAAGTGGGATCCAGTAAAAACTGGTAAAGCAATTCAATTCATCAAAAATCTAGAATCAATGGACGATATCCGCAATTTAACCCAATTACTATCCCTATGACATCTAAAAAAATACTTTCAAACCTATCATTTTTAATCCTTATTGGTCTTGCATTGATCTGCTCTTCCTCGATTGCTGCTGATCCTGCATCTGAAATTGCCAACTACCCAATAAAACCTATCAAATTTATACTTCCCTTTCCGGCAGGTGGAGGAACGGATAATTTAGCAAGAATTATGGCGCCTAAATTAACACAAATTTTAGGGCAGCCAGTGATTGTTGATAACCGACCAGGTGCCTCTGGCAATATTGCAACCGATGCTGTTGCTAAAGCAAATCCAGATGGCTATACAGTATTGATGGGATACAACACAGCGCTGACCTTTAATCCATTGATTTTTCAATCCCTTAACTTTGATGTTCAAAAGGATTTAAAGCCTGTTACTTTGCTTGCAACAGCTAAATATGTTTTAGTTGTAAACAATACAGTTCCTGTGAAATCTGTGAAAGAACTTATATCCTTGGCTAAAGAAAAACCTGGCCAATTAAATTACTCCTCAGCTGGGAATGGCAGCACATTGCATTTGGCAGCCGAACTATTTAAGTTCAGAACTGGGGTAGATATCGTTCATATCCCATATAAAGGTGGAGGTCCAGCAACTTTGGGTGTTTTAGGTAGCGAGGTACAAATGACTTTTGGTAGTGTTGCGTCTGTCTTACCACACATTAAATCAGGCAAAATTCATGCGATTGGCGTGACTAGCTTAACTCGTTCTAATGTGCTTCCTGATATTCCAACGATTAGTGAATCAGGAATCAATGGCTATAATGTTACTTCTTGGTATGGTTTGCTCTTGCCCAAAAATACCCCTGATCAAATCGTTTCAAAGCTTGCTATGGCAGCTCATGAGGTTATTCAATCACCCGAAATTAAAGAAGCAATGGCTAAGCAAGGGGGGTTAGAAGTAACTATTAGCACCCCTTCTGAATTTGATGAATTAATCAAAAGTGAAACGAATATGTGGAGAGATCTTAATAAAAAATTAAAGATCACAGCAAATTAATCATTTAATCAAACATTTATTTTAGTAAGGCTATCAATGGCACAAGATGTATCTCCTATCATGCTGAAATTAAGCAAATATATTGCTTCAGCGACTACTAAACCGATTCCAGAGAAGGTTTCTCAGCGAGCAAAATTACATTTAATTGACACCTTTGCTGCAATGATTTCTGGTTCACGATTAGAACCTGGCAAAAAGGCAATCTCTTATATAAAAACTCTTGGAGGCACACCAGAGGCTAGCGTGATTGGAACAAGTATAAAAACTACTGCCCAAAATGCGGCGCTAGCAAATGGTATGTTTGGGCATGCCGATGAAACAGATGATACTCATCCGCCATCACTAACTCATCCTGGCACAAGCGTTGTTCCAGCAGCTCTTGCCATCAGTGAAAAATATCGGCTTTCTGGAGTAGAAATGTTACGTGCCGTTGTCTTAGGTTACGACATTTGTTCAAGAGTTTTATTAACATTAAAACCAATGCCTTTTTTAAGGTCAGGGCATCATGCTGGCGCTACTGGTCAACTATTTGGCGCCAGCGCGGCTGCAGGCTCCCTTTTAAAACTATCACCCCTAGAGGTTCGCTATATGCTTTCCTATACAGGGCAACAAACCTCAGGTCTTTACACGATGTTTAGAGATCCTGAACATATTGAAAAAGCATACGCCATGGGTGGTATGCCTGCCCACAATGGTCTTCAAGCAGCGTTAATGGTGAAGTCTGGATGGACTGGTGTTGAGGATATTTTCTCTGGAGAGCGAGATTTTTTCCATACCTTTGCACCAGAAGAGTTTGATCGAAATGATTTGGTCGACGGACTTGGAAAAAGATATGAAATGATGCGGGCATCAATTAAGCGATGGCCTATAGGGGGACCTATTCAAGGTCCAATGCATGTGTTAAATGACCTCATTCAAGAGCATCAATTTAATGCGGTTGATATCGTAAAAATCATCGTAAAAATGCCTGATAAAGAATTAGAAATTGTGAACAATCGTCCAATGCCTGATATCTCTGTTCAACATTTACTATCTGTCATGGCGTTAGATAAAAAACTCACATTTAAAACAGCTCATGATTTCAATAGAATGAAAGATGCTGGGGTATTAAAAATGCGCGCAAAAGTCGTTGCTATTGGTGACGCCAGCCTTACCGATGTCCAAAGACGGTGGCGTTGTGTCATGGAAGTACATTTAAAAAATGGGAAGGTCATTCATGGCCAAACAATGGCCGCGAAGGGAAGTTTCGAAAACCCTCTAACGATTTCTGAAGAAACAGAAAAAGCCATGGATTTAATTGCACCAATACTTGGCAAACAACGATCCATGGATTTAATTAATCAACTATTGCATATCGATACAATGAAAAACATTCAGAGTTTACAAACTTTTTATACAAAATAGTTACCAAGAAAGTCGCTCTTGTCTTCGAAGCGCTTGATCACTATGCTATAGATTCATCTCATTTTTTAGTGACGATAGATTATTGTTAGCAATTAACATTAGGTAATCCAAGGTAAAGGGTATTTCTGACCATCCACATGAAATAAGCTATTTTCTATGTTTACATTTTTGGCTTGGATACTAGTGAATCGCTACTAGTACTCTAGACGCTTTTTGCCAGCAAGTTCAAAACTAACTTTTCAGCATAAATAATCTAAGCCACCCAATAAATTAGGGTGGCTATATTCTTTATTCTGGCTTCATCGATGTCTCATTTACTAATTTTCCCCATTTGGCAATGTCACTTATCCAAAAATTATGGAAATCGAGGTTATGCCTACTATCTGGAATTAATCCTAATTCTTCTAGTTTTTTACTTACATTTGGCATCCTAACAATACTAGACACTTCAATACCCAACTTTTGCGCGATTAAAGTATCTGTTCCAATAGGCGCAAAAATAGCATGCCAAGTTACCATTTCATAATCCTGCACCCCTAATTCTGAAATTGGCTTCACTCCTGGTAAGGCGCTCATTTCAGATTTACTACTTACTCCAAGTGCTTTTAATTTTCCTGTTTGTATAATTTGCTTCGCTGGTGGAATAAGTTCAAATGCAAAATCTAATTGTCCACCGACTAAATCGGTTAATACAGGTGCTCCACCTTTATATGAAATATGTTGCGCTTTAGTTTTCGTAGTATCTAACAAAATTTCAGCTGCGAGATGTCCGACACTCCCCGTTCCACTACTGCCATAATTTAATAAGCCAGGTCTGGCTTTTAATTCTTTTACTACATCTAATAACGAATTAAAACGACTATTCGAAGGTACCAAAAGAACTGTTGGGCCAACATCAATTAATGAAATCGCAACAAAATCTTTCGTTGGGTTATACCCCATGTTTTTTGTTAAATAAATATTGGTTGCATGTGTAGTCGTGTTACCTAAAAGCAAGGTATATCCATCAGGAGATGCTTTAGCAACATATTGAGCGCCAATCGATCCTGAAACACCGGGTTTATTCTCAATAAGAACTTTTTGGCCTAAGCGCTCTGAAAGAATTGGGGCGATAATTCTTGCTACAGTATCAACTCCACCGCCAGGTGGATAAGGCACTATTAGAGAAATAGGTCTGCTTGGATAGGTATTCTGAGTGTATGCACTGAAGGAAAATATTGAAAATAAAGTAGTAAGCAATATTTTTAAGGTTATTCTCTTCATAGGATATTCCTAGTAAATTAATCAATTACTTAGTCAGCTTTAATAGCGGAATCTCGAACAACTTTTAATAAGCTTAATTGATTTTCCTTAAAAAAAGTTGCTAAATCTTCAGCAGAGCTTCCGATAGCAATTTGACCATATTGATCAAATGTGAATTTAGCTTGTTGGTTATTAACCGACTGAATAAAAGCACTTTGTAGTTTATCAACGACTTGCTTTGGTGTATTAGCTGGCGCAACAATCGCTACAAAAGTTTGAACATTAATTTGTGGATAACCCAGCTCCTCAAAAGTTGGTACATTGGGGAGACTTTCTAATCTTTTCTTACCAGTAATTGCTATTGCTTTCAGCTTGCCGCTTTGCACCATCGGAATTAATGCTGATCCAGACATCATGGCACTGACTTCATTACTCAAAATCGCTGTAGTACTCGGCACTGAACCTTTATATGGTACATGCGTAATTTGCATACCCAACACTGTTCGCATTTGCTCAAACGCTATATGTCCTGCACTAGCCATGCCAGGAGACCCATAATTAGCTTGATTAGGATGCGTTTTAATGAACTGAATAAATTCTTGTAAACTTTTAACAGGTAAAGCGCTTGGTATAGCTAAAATCATTGGTGTAACGCTAATCAAAGACACGGGTAAAAAATCCTTAAAAATATCGTAGTTTGATGATGGATTTAAAACTGGATTAACTAAAAAAGCCGGGTCAACCATTCCTAAGGTATAACCATCTGGCTTTGCATTGGCGGTGGCTTTCGTGGCAATCAGAGTGCCTCCACCTGCTTGATTTTCAACCAATACTGGCTGACCAAGAATATCTGACATTCTTTTTTGAATTACTCTTACAGCTAAATCAGCTCCTCCGCCTGGGGGATAGGGAACAATAATTTTAATGGAGCGACTTGGAAAGTCATCTGCAAAAGTTGAAGTACCTATGAGCAATAAAAAAACACTGCAAAGAATTTTAATTATGTAATTTGTAAAAGTTGTCTTCATAACCTCTTTCATTTTTATAGATCAATCGATCTCAATACAAAGCAAGCGTAAAGTCAACGATGCATAATGGGCAAGTTTGTATTTAGTCTCATGTTGTTAAGAATACTACTTATTCTGAATGAATACCTAAGCTACTTTTAAAAACTCTAAATTTCTTATTATTACAATGAATAATCAGTAGTTATACTGACAGCATTTATAAAAGAGACTGGTCTGTATCCATATGAATAAATTTGACTATATTATTGTCGGCGGTGGAGCTTCTGGCTGTGTGCTAGCCAATAGACTCTCTGAACAATCTCATCTCAATATATTACTCATTGAAGCTGGTGACGATATTTATCCGGGCAAAGAACCCGCTGATGTTTTATCTATCTACCCACTTTCCTACTTCAATCCACACTATAAATGGCAGAACATTAAAGGGTACTGGAAAACTCCCTCTACATCACAACCATCATTTATTGAACAAGGTAAAGTCTTAGGGGGAAGTTCATCCATCATGGGGATGGTCGCACTCCGAGGTGTACCAGATGATTTTAATGAATGGAAAAAATATGGCTTAAAGAACTGGGGCTGGGATGACGTTCTTCCTTATTTTAATAAATCTGAAAATGATCTCGATTTTAAAAATGAATTCCATGGCAATAATGGCCCCACCAATATCTTTAGAAATAAAATTGATGACTGGCCACCTCTGGCGAAGGCGGGGCTTAAATTTTCTAATGCAAATGGAATCCCTTATATAGCTGATGCAAATGGTGATTTTCGAAATGGTTATTGCTCCGTTCCCATTGCTGCTAGCCATACCCAGAGATCCTCTACTGCAGTTTGCTACCTCAATTCAAGTGTGAGAAAAAGAAATAATCTAACCGTTCTATGTAATACAACTGTTCTGGAATTAATTTTTGAGGATAAAAAAGTAACTGGTGTTAAAGCTTCTAAAGATAACAACACGCTTGAGTTCTTTGCTAATGAAACTATTCTTACTTTGGGTGCGCTCCAAAGCCCAATTCTCTTATTAAAGTCAGGAATTGGGCCTTCTACAACTTTAGAGCATACCGGTATAAAAATACGCCATCATCTTCCTGGTGTTGGACAAAATCTTCAAAACCATCCGGCAGTTTACATTTGTGGACTTTTATTCCCTTTTTCTCGTCAAAAGATTAGAGAACAAAGTCATAACAATACAGCGTTTCGATTCTCTTCAAATCATACTGATTGTGATCAATCAGACATGTATATCACTATCCAGAGCAAATCTGCCTGGCACTCGCTAGGTCAACAAGTAGCTAATTTCTCGACAGCACTTCACAAGCCGAAATCTAGAGGCTCGATAGAGTTGTCGAAGGATGGCAATATGAGTCCAATTATTAGCTTTAATTTTTTAAACGACCTAAGAGATCTTGAAAGAATGTCAATTGGCTTACAAAAATGTTTAGAGTTTATTTTCTCTAAGGATATTTTTCCTCATTTACGTCATGTTTTTCCAGTCAATAGAAACGCCTTCATTCGTCAATTAAATCAAAAAAATACAAAAAATTACTTTATAACTTCGTTATTCTCAAAACTCCTTGATATTGCTCCTTTTGCGACCAAAATAATCTGTAGTCAACTTTCAGCGGATAAGGAAGATTTTCAAGAGTTAATGGAAAATAGTTCCCTTTTAAAAGAGTTTGCACTTAAAAATGTTGGCGGGTTAGCGCACAATGTTGGCACCTGTAGGATGGGCGTTCAGAATGATCAAAATGCTGTAGTCGATGAAGCAGGAAAAGTTTTCGGGATCCAAGGATTAAGAATTGCGGATGCTTCTATTATGCCCACAGTTCCATCAGGTAATACTTTTTTGTCTACCATCATGCTTGCTGAAAAAATTGCTGATGCAATAAAATCTAATAACTAATAATTCTCAAAGATTCTTCTAGAAGACAAAAACACCATTCAACATTATTTAGTCTAGTTTATTAAACAATGGGGACAAGAGAACTAACGGAGATGGTCTAAGTAGTCTTTTTTGAGTTTTTAATATAGCGGAGCTTATTGCTTCAAGAAATAAGCTCCATAAGCCCTGCTGGGTTAATTCATTGTCATACATTTCTAGCTCTTCCAAACTTTTATGCCACCGATAAATAACGACTTCATGTTGTTGACCAACCAATGTTGAAAAACATCCGAATACCCCTTTAATAAAATGTGCGTTGCTAATTAAAGATTGATTATTAAGGGACTGCCAGAATAAATCCAAGGCTCCTGGCACCAATTGAAACTTAATTTCTTCGATGATAATTTGTGGATTAGAAATAATATCTCCAATAGGTGTATTTCCAGGTAACCAATCCAACCCCATCCTCCAAAGTGGATTGAGTTCATCGATAGGAGCTGGCATTAAAAAACTGTTTTCCTGATGCAACATCAGCGGTCTAACAACCTTGTAATAAGGATCGGCTTTGGGGTGTTTAAAGAATAATCGGTTTCGCCAATCATCAAAATCATCAAATCTCCACAAGTGGGTCACCTGGTCCTGATCACCACTCATTGTGGAAAAATATCCTATAACCCGAGCCATAATTGGCCTACTAGCATGGTCAAGGCCGCGGGTGAGTTGAGCTTCCCAGAATTTTTTTAATGTTCCAGGGCGAAAGGTGTAAGTTCTAGATTCAAAGAGCATAAGTTTTAAAGTTGAGGTATTTTAGATTCATTCACGATAGTCTTCCATTTAAGGATTTGGTCATGAATTTCACTACTTAAAGTCTCTGGTGATGATGGCCTAACCATAGCTCCCGTAGATTCCAGTTTTTCTCTGATACTTGGCATTTCTAATACAGTATGAATTTCTCGAACTAATTTATCAAGAATGGGACGAGGCAGTCCCTTTGGTGCGCCAATAGCATGCCATGAACGCACATCAAAGCCTGGCAATGTACTAGCTATAGGTGGAGTATTTGGAAGTGATGGCCAGATAGTTGGACTAGTTACTGCTATGGCACGGATCTTTCCAGACTTAATAGCCGGCAAGCTAACTGTCAGTGAATCTATCATGACATCAAATTGCCCCCCAACTAAATCTACTAAAGGCGTACTACCACCCCTGTATGGAATTGATACCATTTTTACTTTTGCGGAAGCTTGGATTAGCTCACCAATCAGATGAGGTGTACTTCCTGGACCTAAATTACTGTAAGAAATACTTTCGGGTTTGGCTTTTGCTGCAGCAATAATATCTGATAAGGAGTTAAAGGGACTATCTGCTCTTACAGTCAGCACAAATGGAAACTGTATCAACATGGAAATTGGCGTAAAGTCTTCTAATGGCTTGTATGGCAATGACTTATAAGTTGCGGCAGATACGGCATGTCCACCATGCATCATCAGTAATGTATAACCATCAGGCCTGGCTTTTGCAACAAATGCATCGGCAATAATGCCTCCAGCCCCACTTTTAGATTCAACATTAATCGGTTGTGCTAATTTTTCTGCGAGTGGTGCTGCTACTATTCGAGCAACTATATCTATGTTACCGCCAACACCAAAGCCATGTATAAGACTTATAGGTTTCTGAGGATATTCTTGTTGTGAATATCCAAAAGAAATATGTAATGCCATTATTACAGGAATAATTTTTGAAAATGTTTTTTTAAACATATAATTGGGCCAATTAGTCTTTTAGATCATCTAAATCTTACCTTAAGTTTTTAATTTATTTTGCTAGATTGATAGGTGTCTTCCCTAGTTCTTTTTCTAAATTTGATAAGAATTCTCGAAACACAAATACTTTCAAGAATCCTTTTGGTCTTAAAGTAATTGGAATATGCTCATAAGAGTACAGAGTATCGCTGATATAGGCCGTAGACCCTCCAGCTAGTTCCATTCCATAACTTAAATCTGAATGAAAGTAGTTTGGTTGCAATTAGTTTTTAATTAGTAGGTTTCAATTTGAGAATTTCTCTCGCATCATTTGAGGTTGCTAATTCTCCACCTAAATCTTCCACAATCCGTTTGGCACGTTCTACTTGTTGCGCATTACTTTCACATAAAACGCCTTTGGACATATAAATATTATCTTCAAGCCCTACGCGCACACCACCACCTAACAGTAAAGATTGGGCAACGATGGGAAAAGCTGCGCGACTGATACCAAATGCAGCCCATTTAGCACCATGCGGTAATTCGTTACGCATATACATGAGTGTTTGCGGATTTGAGTTAAGGGCGTATTTCACACCCAATACAAAGGTAAATAGGCCAGGACCTTCAAGCGTTCCTTCTTTCATTAAGTCTTTAGCTAGGTTTAAATCGCCTGTATCAAAGATTTCTAGCTCAGGCATTACGCCTGCATCTCGAATCACTTTTGCCATGACACGAACTGAAGCGGGCGTGTTCACTGCGATTTCATTGACCGTATTCATTGTATTTAAATCCAAGGAACAAATGTCTGGTTTTAAGGCTGTAATGTGTTCAACCCTTCTAAGGGGATGGCATAAGCTCGTTCCTGGAGCGAACACTTTCGGATCATCCGCAGAAGGAATAAATCGAGCACCAACGCCAGTGGTCAAGTTAATTACAAGCTCTCTATTACGTGCCTTAATTAAATGTAAAACTTCTGTATAGTGGTCCAGCTCCATGGACGGTGTTCCATTTTCAGGATTACGAACGTGCAAATGCACGACTGCAGCACCAGCATCCGCAGCTCTTAATGCAGACTCCGCAATTTGTGCTGGCGTAATAGGCAAGTAAGGTGTCATATCTGGTCTTGTCAAGCTTCCAGTAATGGCACAAGTCAAAATAGTTTTACTCATGAATTGTCTCCTAATTATTTATAAATTTTTTCTATTATGATGCCATGGTCAAGAAAATACAGTATCCGATTTATTGGGAGATACCCTAGTAATAGAAATTTTTCGGTGAGTTTCGATTAGACTAATTCTAGAGACAAAGCAGGTAAATAAAATTTTTATAACTAAGGTTTACTTTGAAAGATTGCAAAATGGGCAAATTTTTAAATATTTTTTTATGTATTTTTGTATTATTTTCTGCAAATTCCTACTCCCAATCGAATGCCCCCTACCCCAATAAACCAATTCGGATCATTGTTCCTTTTGCGGCCGGTGGCGCAGGTGATACAGCCGCTAGGGTGTTATCTCAAAAACTGAGTACGATTCTCAATCAATCTGTCTTAATAGAAAATAAGCCAGGAGCTGGTGCACAAATTGGTACTCAGTTTGTTGCAAATTCTGCACCCGATGGTTACACGATCTTAGCAGGTTCATCTGCGATTGTTGTTAATCCTGCGTTAAATGCATCAACAGCGACTTATCATCCGGAAAAAGATTTCACACCGATTGTTATTGGTGCTACCCAACCAATGGTTATTGTTGTGAATCAAACATTGGGTGTGAAAAATTTTAATCAACTCAAAGAAATTGCAGTGAAGCAAAAATTATCTTTTGCCTCTGCCGGCGCTGGAACACAACCTCATGTTGCCTGTGAACGAATATTTAATGGTCTATGGAAATTAAATATTCCGCATATTCCGTATAAGGGAATTTCACCGGCAATCACTGGGCTAGTCGGTGGCGAAGTCCCTATCTATTGTGGAGCCCCTGTGGGGATTACACAGTTTGTGAAACAAGGTAAGTTACAAGTGTTGTTGGTTACTAGCGAGGCACGTGTAGCTAATTTTCCTGATACACCTACTGTTATAGAACTTGGATTATCTGAAATGAAAGATGATATTTGGCAAGGCTTTTTTGCGCCTGCAAAAACGCCCCCAGCAATTATTCAAAAATTAAACCAAGCCTTAAACCAAGCCCTTAAATCTCCAGAGGTTATCGAAAAGTTAGAGCAAAATGATTTCGTGATGTTGGGTGGCACACCAAAGCAAGCATCAGACTTCATTTCATCTGAGGTGGTTCGTTGGGGGAAAATCGCTACTGAAGTTAGTGCTTTACCTATGCAGTAAACACAATAAAAAAATAATGCCGATCAGTTACTGTTTTATTTTCGTAAGCGTTACTTAAAGTAACGCTTACGCCTCATCCAACTTAAAACCAATCGCACATTCAATCCCACATGGCTAAAATAACCATACAAACAGTTGATTTGTATATGATTCTTTAGAGGCATAAATTCTTTTAAGAAAAACAAAACCCCTGTTGGAGTAATGCTTGAGGAAGTACCCATGCTCGGTAGATACCAAACAGCCCCGACCCTATCAGTAAGGCTGAAGCAAGGTAACGTACCCAAACATATCGACCCAGTTGAGCTGATCTGACCTAATTTTTAGTAACACTTCGAAAGAGAGGGTTTTTTAATAATCCCTCTCTAAAAGAAGTAAAAGTCTAAAGGAATTAGAACTTAAGGAGGCGCATTAACTCTTATTTAAATACAGCCGTCACTTTAATCAACGCTTACGGCCTGTCCAATCCAAAAACCAATCACACATTCAATCGCACACTTTATAAATTTTCTCCAGTGCAATCACTGCTTTTCTAGACCAATACGACTAACTAGTTTTTTATGAAACTCCATATCATCTTTAATAATTTTATTTAATTCCTGGGATGTTGAAAATGCTGGGATTAATCCTTGCTCAGAAAATATTCGCTTTGTTTCCAAATCTTCTATAGCTAGATTAATTTCGTTTCTCATTTTCTCTAAATATTCATTTGGCGTATTTGCAGGGAAAAGAAATGCATACCATATAGGATATGAGTAATTTTTTAACCCCGCCTCTTCAATAGTTGGCAAACTTGGTAACTCACTCCATCTTACTAGTCCAGTCAACCCTAGGGCACGTAGTTTATCTGATTTAATGTGCGGTTTACCAGCAGTCGCGGCAACAAAACAAACTTCAATGTGTCCTGCTAAACAATCCACTATAGCTTGACCTAGTCCTTTATAGGGAACATGTTTAATATCAGTTCCAGCCATAAAATTAAATGACTCAGCGGCAAAATGAGTGACGCTCCCAATCCCTCCAGAACCGTATCTATAAAGACCTGGATTAGCTTTCGTTAAAGCGATTAATTCCTTGACAGAATTTACTGGTAATGAGGGGTTGACCACTAATATTAACCCCACACTTCTAGCGACGAGTGTGATTGGAGAAAAATCTTGAATAGGATCATAATTCAAGTTATTCATTGCGCTAGGCAAGCTTGCATGGGCAGACGAAGTAACTAAGATGGTATAACCATCGGGTGGTGACTTCGCTACAAAATCTGTTCCTATTGCCCCCCCTGCTCCACCACGATTTTCTACAATAAATTTATGTCCTGTTTGGGTGGACATCTTTTGAGCGATGGTCCTAGCAATGATATCTATCCCTCCCCCGGCTACATATGGAATCACTAATTTAACGGGCTTATTAGGATAGTCTCTAGTATGAGACTGTGCTAGTATTTGAATAGGAACGACGCATAATAATATAGCTAACAAAGTTACTTGAACGTAAATTAGCGCCTTATAAATATTGATTAGTATTAGTCTCATTGACTTTCTTATTAAGTTTTATATATCAACCAAGTGATAACTCATTCTACGTTTATTTTTTAAAGCATGTCAAATGACTAATTTGGGAGACTTAAAGATGCATTATGAGGATATATCTTTCTTTAGCGATGGATACAAAGTTGCAGGTCAACTTTGCACTCCTAGTGATTACAACAAGAACAGTCCCAGTAGGCCTGGTATTTTAGTTTTACCTGGTTATAGCGGAAATATGAAAGTCGATTGTTCCCACTTGATGCGTAAACTTTGTCAAGAGGGATGGTTTGTATTAGGTATATTTTATCGTGGATTTGGGGAAAGCGAGGGCACTAGAGGACGGCATCGCCCCTTAGAGCAATCTCAAAATGCCTATGATGCTATGAGCTACATGCAAACAATTGAAGGGATTGACCCAAATAGAATAGGTATCTATGGGACTAGTTTTGGAGGAGCTAATTCTATTTGGGTTACTGCTCATGATGAAAGAGTTAAATGCCTTGTTACTAGCGTTGCCGTAACTAATGGCGAACGTTGGATGAAATCGATTCGACGACCATGGGAATGGTGGGATTTTAAAGATCGAGTAATGAATGATGCTAAAAGAAGAGTTCTAGAAGGTACTCCAGGTATGGTTCCTAAAGGTGAAATAATGATTCGGGATCCAGATACTGCATCAATTAGAGAGCAACATGAAAAAGAAGGGCATGTATTCCATGACTTTAATTTGGACTTAGAGAGTGCTGAATCGCTTTTTAGATATAAACCAGAATGGGTAATCGACAAAATAAGTCCAAGGCCAGTTTTAATGATTTATGGGGAACGAGATAGTCTTGTCCCTCCAGAAGAGCAACTTCTTTGCTATGAAAAATGTGGCGAACCTAAGAAATTAGTTAAGCTTCCAAAGGGTAAACACTATGACAGTTATGAATTTGGTAATTTAGAATTAAGCAACATTGTTTATGAAGAAACAATTAATTGGTTTCAGCAGTATTTATAAATATCTCAAATAACTCTTCATGGAAACACTAAGTTTTTATAGCGCTGGAAACCGAATTAATGCTTATCTCAAAAAGCCTTTAAATTGGAATGAGTACGATCCATTAAAACCTGGAATTATTGTTTTAGCTGGCTTTAGTGGTAATACCCTAGCCGACTGCTCACATATGATGGCATCTTTAAGTGAAGCGGGTTGGTTTGTTTTAGGTTTTGATTATCAAGGCTTTGGGGGAAGTGAAGGCCCTCTTCACCGCCATAGGCCATTAGAGCAAGTTCAAAATACATACGATGCAATTTCTTTCCTGGAAACCATGCCTGGTGTAGACTCCAATCGAATTGGTCTGTATGGTTCAAGTTTTGGTGGCGCAAATGCCATCTGGGCGACTGCGCATGATGAGCGAGTCAAAGTTTTAGTCGCAAGCGTATCCGTTACAGATGGTTATCGTTGGGCAAAATCCATCCGTAAACCTTGGGAATGGAATCAATTTAAAGATGATATCTATACAGATGCAAAACGAAGAGTTGTAGAAGGTACCCCTAAATTTTGCGATGTTGCAGAAATGATGCCTCGAGATCCTGAAACCATTGCACAGTTTCAAAGTCACATAACTTCAGGCCAGGTATTTCAAAGTACTTTAAGAGACCTCGAAAGCAGCGAAGCATTATTGAGGTTTAGGCCCGAATGGGTAGTCGATAAAATTAGCCCGCGACCTGTTTTAATGATCTATGCGGATAAAGATAATAGAGTTCCACCAGAAGAGCAATTGAATTGTTTTGAGAAATGTAAAGAACCAAAAAAATTAGTCAGGTTATTTGGTGCAAGTCATTATGACAGCTATGAATTTAAGAATAAAAATATATCTTATATTGTTAAAGATGAAACCATCAAATGGTTCAAAAACTATTTATAGCTAGTTACTTAAAATAACGATTAAATGAAAAAATCCCCACTATCCACTATTGAGAGTTCCTATTGGTGGGCCTTTTAGGAACTTCGACCGGTATCTAGGAGACTAGATTGCACAAGCGTTACTTTAAGTAACGTTTAGCCCCACTCTAATTAAAAAACCAATCACACAGTTAATCGCACACCACAGATTTTGGACTACAAAGCATTGATTTATATATAATTATCAAGCGGACAAATTTTTTTTAACAAACTTTGCTAACTTTACCTTTGCTGGATAGTTTTATGTGTTTTTCAAAAAGCGAGGGTTTTGCTAGTTGTTATTTCAATATTTATAGAGTAGGCTGAAAAAATATTAACTATAGCTAGCGGTATCATGCGGCAATTTTTGTATTTAACCCTTGAAACGGCGATGTCATGAATGCGCTATTCTCGTTATTATTTTTTTAACTTAATCTAATTATTAAAAAAATTAGGGGGCAATCATGCACCACATTTTTCTACAATTTATATCCAAGTTTATAAGCTTAACCTTAGCAATAAGCTTTTCTTGCATTGCCTTTTCACAGGAAAAATTTCCATCTAAACCAATTACATTTATCATCCCCATTGAGGCAGGCGCAGATGGTGATGTTTTGGGTCGAGCTGTCATGGATCGTGTTTCACGTATTTTAGGTCAGCCAATTACCGTAATGAATAGGCCTGGTGCAGGAAGCTCAATCGGTTATCGCGAAATTCATCAATCAAAACCAGATGGCTATACCCTTGGACTCGCTTCAGCAACAATCATTACTAATAAACTTCAAGGCGTATCCAGTATTGACTACAATAACTTTACCCATCTTGGAGCCGTTGCAACGTTCTTTCCAATTTTAATTGGGTCTAACAAGAGTCCGCTCAAGTTTAATACGATTCAAGAAACAATTGCCTACGCAAAAGCTAATCCAGGAAAAGTGAATTTAGCAACTGCAGGTGTAGGTCAAAGCTGGTGGGTTGGTGCGCAAACATTTTTAAGTGGAACTAATCTGAATATGGCTAGTATCCCTGTAACTGGTGCAGGTGCTAATGTTGCTTTACTAGTGGCTGGTGGTCATGCAGAAGTCGGTGTCGCTGGTTTAGCCTCCTCAAGAGCTCTTTTGGATGGCGGACAAGTCCGCTTTTTAGCCACTCTTTCTGAAAATAGAGCTCCGCCACCTTATGACAAGTTACCTACTGTGAAAGAGCTTGGCTATCCTGTAAGTTGGGAATCTACAAATATTGTAATTGGTCCCCCAAATCTTCCTAAAGAAATAGTCTCAAAAATTGCTAGTGCAATTGAACAAGCTGCTAAGGATCCTGAATTTATCAAGTTTGCTCAAGAACGCGATGCTAGGCCGGACTATATTGCTCCAGAAAAAATAATCTTAACGATGGATCAACGCCGTGAGGTTGTTAAAGAAATTATGGCTAAAGCAGGACTACTCAAAGAAGTTAATTGATCCAATGAATTTAGATGTTTATTGCTCCAAAGACTTGAATGAACATGCGTTACTTAAAGTAATGCTTAGCCCCCACTCTAATCAAAAAACCAATCGCACATTCAATCGCACACCGCTAATACAGTCTTACAAACCACTGATTTATATAAAATTTTCAAGAGGCCTGATTACTTTTAATCCGTTGGTCGCGAGTTCGAATCTCGCCCGTCCTACCAAATTACATCGGTCTGTACCGGACACATGGTTTACACTTTTTCGACCAGATCCTGATTATTGGCTCTTCCCATCCTTCATACTTTAAAGTATGTCTTAGGCCATAAAGAATTTCAAATTACAAATTTGTTTATTTAAGAAAATTTAAAGTTTTACTCGGCAAATAATTCTTGAAGTATATTCAACATAGCATTTAAGGTTTTTGGTGAAACAGTTCCCATCTTTTTGGTTAATCTTACTTTATCAACTGTTCGTATCTGATCTAAAAGAATCAAACCTTTTTTCCCAGCATGAGTCAAGGGTATCCGAAACGGCGCTGAAAACCCTTTAGATGTCATAGGGGCAACAATTACTGTTCTAAGGTGCTCATTTAAGTCTATAGGAGAAGCTATAACACATGGGCGTGCTTTTTTGATTTCACTGCCAATTGTCGGATCAAGGTTTACTAACCAAATATCTCCTCTTTTCACCAAACTAAATCCTTATCTTCAGTGTTAGCAAATTCTCCCAACACAAGCATATCCCCATCCAGCAGGCTCACTGCTTTTGCAGCCTCGCTCCATCCAGTCCGAACAGATTTAGAGGGCTTTCTTAAGATAATTGCTCCATTTTCAATGGACACATCAGCAACTGATTGATCATCTAACCCAACCTGAGCAAGCATAGGTTTAGGTATAAGCACTCCCTTACTATTGCCAATTCCTCTTATGTTAATTTGCATAAACCCTCCCGTTATTACAATGTTATTACTTACTTAAAACTCTGTCAATCATTTGAACTACATATTTAAATCTGTATTATCTTAAGATACCCTCATTACTTAAAAATATTCTGCATAGTCCTTAATTTGTAAAGCTTACTCGATTAAAGCGCTTAATTCATTAAGTGAAATTGATTTCCAATACGCATGATGTGGGGGCATAAAACATACCTGAAGAGGCCTCCACTGCCCTTAAAAATTTATCTAATTATCAAAAAGCTGTAAAATCATGGGTGTTGTTGAATGGCGATAAAACGCGGCCAGTTCAAATTAATTAAGGTTAATGATGACTATACCTATCAATGACATTCGTAACTCTACTGATCCTGATATTTCAGGATCCTACTATGCGATGCAGCATGCTGGACAAGCAACCATAGACTTAGCAATCCAAACTAATGCTGCAATTGTGACTACAGTTGACGGCAAGATTGTCCGCATTACTGCTGCCGAACTAATTAAACAGCGGCAGTTAACTTCTTAAGCTAGTATTCGCTTGATACAAACCAATCGCACATTCAATCGCACACTACTTAAATAGTCTTACAGGCCATTGATTTATATTTAATTTTCAAAAGGCATGATTACTTTTAATCCGTTGGTCGCGAGTTCGAATCTCGCCCGTCCTACCAAATACATAAAGGCTTTAGAG
>Ga0209191_1000990_pt1 | contig 19628 bp, 30 predicted proteins | sample S_130626_EF_Meta_FD_187320 | JGI IMG/M metagenome (GOLD analysis project Ga0209191, IMG submission 187320) | Freshwater microbial communities from Lake Simoncouche, Canada to study carbon cycling - S_130626_EF_MetaG (SPAdes) (version 2) | ecosystem: Environmental > Aquatic > Freshwater > Lake ...
GCGCAGGGGGTTGTTGCGGTGGCGGGGGTGGCGGGGGTGTTTGTTGCAATAGCTGCTGTTGCGCCGGTGGTGGAGGCGTAGACCCCTGCGGTTCTGGTGCGGGTGCAGCAGCAAACCCTCGGTCTTGCAGTTCTTCATCATCGACATAGCCCGCTGCGCGGAAGTGCGCAATCCCGCCGTTATTGAGCGCCACAATGCCGCCGTTGGCGTAGCCACGGCGCAAATCAGAGAAGCTGCGGCTACCCCAATCGCTGGCTTTAACTGGCCCTACATCGGTATAAGTGCCGCTAATTGGGTCATAGACTTTCTGGCGGATGTAGCCGGTGTCTGCCGCAGCGGGCATTTTGGTTGTAGTGTCGACCATCTGGTCAGCCATCAGGGGCGCGGCAGCGGCAGCCCCATATTTAAGCGCGCCCATAGTTCCGCCTGCTGCGTCTAATGCAGCGGTGCGCCCCGCTTCTGTACCCAAGTTGGTAAATCCTGTGGACAATTTATCAAAGGGTGTGGCTGCCGCAAGTTTATCCGTTACGGCATTTTGCAAAAATTGGCTGCGGGCTTCGCCGGTTAACCCTTGCTCTAACGCAGCTTGTTGTGCTGCCTCCGATGCCGCTAGGCCCATCGCGCCCTCGCCAGCCCCAGCCAAAGCACCCCCCAACCCAGCGCCGCCGTATGCCCCCATACCGGCCATAAGACCTTTTTCCAAACTGCCAGTGGCCAGTGCCGTAACGCCGCCAACTGCCAAGCCCGCCATACCGGCGGACATCAAACCAAACCCAGCCGGGCCAAGCGCAATACCAGCAATAATTGGCAGAATGCTGTCCAAAAACCCAGCTTCGGGCAGACCTGTTTCGGGATTGATTGTCAGGGAACCGCCGTTCTTCATGGCCAGTTCTTGCAAAGACTGGACTTCTCGGGGCGACATGTGGACAAGCATGGAGTCTGGCCCACGTCCGTGGGTGGCCATGTGGTCAGCTAAAACGTGTAGGCTCATACTTGCCTCTCAAAATGGGGGTTGGTCGATATTATCATGTCTTGACTTTTAACACATTACCGGCAGAGGTGTCGTAGTAGATGTCCCCCACCCGTAAAACGCTTAGATCCGCCTGAGTCGGCAGGCTGGGGGCCGTAGAAGTTCCCGTCGGGAAAAAACTTAGCCCTGCAATAACATCCGTGCCATTACGTTGGGTACTACCCACCATCGGCCCTGCGTTGTCAAGCTGGTTAAAGTACAACCGCAAGATGTTAGTTATTTGGTTTATGAGCGCGGGGTCGTATGTATCCCCTATCGCAGCGGGTAGCTTTGGCGCGACTACATTTTTTTGGGCCATTATCCGCCCCTACGACCATCAGGACGAGTATCAATACGCGGGCTGCCAAGCTGCCACTGGGTTCCAATTTTGTTGGACGTGATGCGCATGGACATCTGGCGTCCACGGATACGAATGTAAATCTGCCCGTTGTAGGTATCCAAGTCAATTGGGTATGTTTGTGTAGCCGTAACTGCTTGAGAGGCATCCGCGCTTGTACCGCCCACCGATTTGGGGTCGTTGTACCCAGAGCCAGAGTTTTGCAGGGGCAGAAGCTGCATAGTTAGCGCAGGGGTTGTTCCGTCCGTGGAGCCACGGAACGTCAGGTCAGGCAACATCCTCCAGACAAAAGCAAATTTATCGCCATCACCGATATCAAACTGGGCGCTGGTGATAGTGGCTTCAATTGCCGCCGGGGTTCCACTGGTGTTGTCATCTACACCGGACTCGTGGTTCACAAGGTTGTAGGAGTAGGTTGCAGCCACTGGGTAGTTGCGCAGGCCGGTGTCCAGCCACGCAGTACGACCCATACTGCCGTAGTACCAAGCATTTTCAATGTAGTTGTAGATAACGTACTTGTCAATCACTTGGCTGTTTTCTGAACAGTAGAACCACCACGCTTCATTAAACCCTTCATTGGTGCTACCAAAAACTTGGACAGCTTGGGTTAAATTAATGTCGCTGTAAACATACTGGCGCAGATCACAGTTAAGCGTTTGAACACGCCCGTCATACTTATAGAACTTGTCCACACCCATCCAGTAAGTTACACCGGAAGCAAGCACAGGGGAGTTTTGGCTAATAAGGGATATGTTGTCTGCAAGTAGTTGGTTGCCCCAAACGTACGGTGGGCCAAGGTATTGCAGGGAGTACAAAGTGGAGTCTGTCCACACCAAAATCTCTTGACGGCTTTGTAAAACAGAGACAATTTTGGAGCCGTGGGATAGGCGAACGCTACCGGCTTGGTTGGTAATTGCAGGGTACCAAGTGGCCAAGGACTCCTGATCTGACCAACGAATAAGCATGGGGTCAAGCACCGTGCTACCGTAGTCATTGGTTCCAAACACCAAACAAAAACGGCTTGCATCCGACACCGTAAACACGTTCTGGTACAGCGGAACATAGGCATCCGCGCCGGGGAGTGTAGAAAGAAGTGCCCCACGCGGAGAAATACTTTGCACCCCAGACTGGCTACCTGACGTATTAATAGCTGCGCCGCCAGAAGTCAGCGATAGATTAAATGTGTTGGTAGTAAGGTACTTAACGTAGTAAGTAATACCGGGCAACAACCCAGTTGGCAGTGCCCCAGTAGTAGCGAGCGTTATAGGCGTACCTTCTGTAAGCCCTAAAGAACATGTAACTACGCAGGGAGATGCAATGGTCATTGTTACTGTTGTATTGGTATAACCAATTGTGGCATCCCAGTAGTACATTGGGCCGCCGCTCGGCCCATAAACTAAATTTTGACCCCAGTTGTTTTGGTTCCAAATACGCAACGGGCTGACCGCCGTAGATGCTGGCGTTGTTGTTCCAAACCCCCAAAGTCCGCTACCCCAAGCACCTGCACCCCAGCCGGTCGTAGGAAGATAGGTATTTGAGCCAGTATTTACTTGGTACACGGCGTAAACAGTGCCGCCACCAGTAGTTGAAGAGGATGCTGTGCCGGTGACGCTGATCGTATAAGAACCCGCAGTAACAAACGTTAGTTGGTACTCACCCAAAACCGTTACCCCGCCGACTGCGGAGCCACCATAAAAGGTTACGTAGTCATTGTTTACAAAACCGCCAGAGGCATCGGCAACAGTGACTGTGGTTGTTGTACCGGTATTAGTAGCTGTACTGGTTGTAAACGGGTTGGTGAGCGTGCGCTCAGTACGGATCGGGGTGATATCGTAGTATGCACCGCCGTTTTCAATATAGAACTTATACGAGGTGCCAACACCCAACAGGTTTTGCCCCGCAAGCGTTACCCAGTTCCAAAGGGAACGGCAGATACCAAGGAATGTGTTGGCAGAAATCCGTGCCCACCCACCAATTTTCTCAGGCGTGCCTTGGCGGAATCGGATTTTGTCGGACTCATACCAGCCGTTCTCGTTGGTGTACCGAGTGTTTTCCCGGTTAACCCCCGGCTTCAGCGTCAGTTTCTGTAATGGCATTGCATATCCTAAGACAAGAATAGGGCGCGCTCATCAATGCGGCGGTTCTGCAACCCTTTGAGGATTTTACCCCCACCCATGCAATACTTCAAGAACTCATCCGCAGCACCCGCTTTATCGCCCCGTAACAGTTTCTGGCGAAGCGTAGAACGCTGGAGTGTCCCAAGGCCGCAGTTAAAAGAAAAGCTAACAAGCCCATCAAACATACCTTGTGTAAGAGGGATAGGACAGAACTGCTCGACCCCGCGCTCAAATCGAGCCAAATCTGCTGCAAGTATTCCATCTACTTCCTCCATAGGGAAAACCCTATCATCCTCTGGGCGCAGGGGGAACGCATCCCGCTGCTCAAGTTTCAGCTTGCCCTGCTCAGGATAAAGCACATGGCCCACGCCGATTGTCCACAGTTTGGCGGGGCAGCGATATGCACGCTGGCGGGTGCCCTCATGGTGCTTAATTACCCCCAACGCTTTGGCTGAGACTTTCATTTGCGTCTCACCGTTTGAACACAACCGACTTTGTATCCCAGATCACGCCATTCCTGAGCCGCTTTCTGGCAAGCGCCCTCGTACTCAAAGTACCCAATCGTAGTGACGTACTGCATATTAATCCCTGATATAAGAACTAAAGTCCAAATCATTTTCCAAAGGCCCGGCCCCCGAAATGGAATGCAATGATGGAAGCAAACAGCGCTTGGGTATTGGAATCCCACAGCTTCTCAGCCAAGACAGGGAACTGTACGCCGTTGTTGTAGCCGTAGATAAACAGGCCGATGTCCACAAAGCACAGTAGAGCAAAGAATCCAAGGGTAATAAAGCTGCGGACACCTGCGCGCAGGTTCTTCATCCACTGGCTAGTTCCCTCATTGAGCGACTCATCGTGCTGGTAGATGGCGTTCATCTCAGCGACTTGGGCGTTGACCAGATTCTCGTTGCCCTTGGCAGTAGTCTCCATCTCCAGTTGGGCGCTGTGTATCTGCTCAATTCGCTCCTGCGCCTCAAAGCCAGCCTTGCGTAACTCAAGCTCCCGCTCAATCTGCATCCGGGCCAAATCCAATTCGTGGCGTTTGTCCTGCCGGTCTTGGAAGAAATCCAGCAGCTTGGGCAGGCCGCCCATGAGGAACGAGATCAGTGTGGATAGGATAGTCAACATGGTTCAGTCCTTTTTGCAGGGGGAAGCGTCTTCACTATGGGAAAGTTTTACACCAGCCAGCAGTCCAATGAAGCCGCCGACAATAGTCTGGAATGCGGGAGATATGAGCTTGAAGATTTCTGCGTTGTCCACGAGTGGGTTGAACAGACCCGCCATTAGCACACCAACCATTCCAATTACGACCACACACAGGGTAAAGCTGACCATTAGGGTCACAAAAAACGTAAGTTTTGATTTGATGTCATTCATCAGTGTTTCTCCAACAACATAGTGAGCCACCAAAAAGAAAGGCCCAGTACCAAAATAGCAATTGCGCCACCAAGCAGCCAATTGATAAACTCGTCCATCTCCTTCTTCTTGATCGCTGTATTCTTTTCGTCCAAGATTTCCTGCGCCTTGCGCTTTTGGATGATGTTGTTGCGCTCAATCAATAGCTGCTGCCAAGTATCAGCATGGCCCGACATAACCATCCAGTTGTTCAACTCACGCTCTGCATCATTAAGCATCTTGGCGTGCATAACAGTTTCAAAAGCCTGCGCCGTATCCGACTTTGCAAATGTACTCTTTGGCTGGGATGCGGCCCGCTGCACTACATCTTTTGCCTCGAAAAACTTCATTGCCTCGCCAGTGATGGCGTGGATGTCCTTGCCTAACTTAATGGCAGCTTGGACTCCCTTTACAGCCGCTTGTGCCGCAGCAAAAGCGGTGATTGGATCTATCATTACTCAACGGCTAAGACCCACGAAACCGTGGGCTCGTCCCAAACATAGCGGTTGCTATCTTCTGGGTAAGGGGTTGGCGGATTCCAAATACAAGTTGCCTCGTCCAGTGTCCAGCTTGGGAACGGCTGCGGCGCATAAAACGCATCGCGGGTACTGTCGTAGGTAAAACCAATGCCAGCGTAATTTTTACGCAGTGGCCTACCCTCGGGGTGCTGCCCTGCATGGGTGTTGTAAGAGGTCTGAACCCAAGACGATGGATCGCCAAACGCGCCCGTATTAAGCACGTCTTGCTCAACAACAATGACTTGGGTAACGATGCCGTTTTCAACTTTTGCAAAATGACTCATGCTGCTTCCTTAGAAAGTGATTGAACCTGAAGAAGTCCATTTATATATGCGATAGCCACCGGTAACAGTAATTGTCGGCGAGCCTGTAGTAGATGCAGCGGCGGCGTAAATTGATGGGTAACGAATAATGACGATACCTGAACCCCCACTACCTGCATACCCATAATCACGATCTCGGCTACCACCGCCCCCGCCGCCGCCAGTATTGGCAGTTCCATCAATGCCGTTGGCGTTGTATTGAGTACCACCACCGCCGCCCAGTCCGCCAGTAGCTTGCCCTGTGCTGGAAAGAAATGGGGATATGCCTCCACCGCCGCCACCACCGTAATAAGTAGCAGTCCCGCTGATACTAGACTGAATACCATCCCCACCATTTCCGGGTGTATACACGCCAGTATTAACTGTAACGCTACCACCAACAGCGCCTGCCCCGCCACCACCGCCACCGATAGACTGCGCACTTAAACCGTTACCGCCAGCATACCCTTGCCCAGAGGTTCCTGTGCCGCCAGTAATCGCGTAATAATCACCGCCGCCGCCAGAGCCGCCGTTACCGGGCGATGAGCCTCCTAAATTGTTGGTAGCTCCTTTGCCCCCGCCTGTCGCAATTACAGCGCCGCCAAAAGATGAGTTATTCCCGTTATTCCCGGCACCGTTGTTGTAGTCCGCAAGACCAGCGCCGACTCCTCCAGCACCAATAGTTACGGTATACGATGAACCTAAAAGATAGCCTAAATTACCAATTAATACACCACCAGCGCCTCCGCCTCCATCACCGCTAGAGAAAGCTCCGCCTGAACCACCACCGGCAACAACAAGGTAGTCTACCCCAGCAATACCGCTGGTTAATTGTGTGTTAAATGCGGCAAACATTATGGGGTATATCCTTGAACGTAAGAGCCATACCAGTTAGTTCCGTCGGCAACAAAAGTAAAAATATCCATCTTGCCTGCCGTTGCGGTAACGGTTGGCGTCCCAGCAAAATTCCACCTAACGCCAGTAAATGTGGCTGTTCCATTACCTGTAGTTGCTGCTTGCTTTAAAAGAAGGATAAAAGACTTACCCGCAGTCGCTGTTGGCATTGTAAATGTGCATGCTGTGGATGCTGTCAAAGTAGCGGTTTGAACTGTACCATTTGTCAAAGACAACGTGTTAGTGGTAGTAACTGTTCCAATTGCAACCACAGTCTCAACGTAGTTTGTTACCGTTGGATTGGTTAGTGTTTTATTTGTTAGTGTTTCAGTTCCAGTAAGCGTAACAATTCCTGCCGCATTAAGCGTGGTGGCTCCGGTTCCGCCGTTTGCAATTGGCAGCGTCCCATTAAAATCGGAAATACCAAAATCCCAATCCGCTGCGGTTGTCAGTGTGGTGCCAATACATGTCACCGTAGCTGTCGTGGTGGACGGAACCGAAATTACCAAATTACCGCCAGAAGAATTAACTGTCAGCGTGCCGGTGCTGTTATTGCAGATGCGGTACATCCAGCCTGTAAGTAGCGTACTGGTAACCGGTAGCTGCACCGTTTGGTTCAACGTACCAGTAAACAGTTGGAAATAGCTGCTGGTGTTTGTCAGGGTGGTGGTTGCCCCTGCGGTAGCCGTAGAGGTAAAGCCTGCCAAGTTAGCCATTGCATAAGGTGCAGTAGTTGCCCCAGTACCACCATTAGCGATTGCTAATGTCCCCGTGTAGTTGGACACAACGCTGGAGGTGATCTTGGCGTAATCGGTTCCGCTCCACGCAATTACAGCCCGCTCCCCGTCGATCAGGGTAATACCGGAAGTACTTGAGCACTTAATTGTTAGGGCAAATGTGCCGCCTGAACTTGTGCCTGCGTTATTGACAATATACGTCTTACCGGGGTTGGGGACAATGATGCTGCGCGCTGCTGTCTTGGCCCCGTTTACATTGAGGATGGCGTACTGCGCAGTAGTCGTGCCAATATTTGTTGCAGAACTTGTGCCCTGCGTATTGGTAAGCGTCACGTCCGTTGTGGTCACCGTGACCGACAGACTTCCTGCAACCGCGATATCCACATACGAAGAGAACCCGTTGTTGACATCATCACCCCAAGTGCCAGATTCAGTTCCAACTACCGGTTGGGCAAGGGCTAGATTTGTTGTGTAACCGACTGACATAGTGTTTCCTTAGAAAGTGATCGTCCCGCTGGACGTAAACGTGTAGATTGTATTCCCGCCACTGGTAGTTACGGTAGGAGAACCTGTGGTTGAGGCGGCTGCAACTACGGAAGAAATAATGACCACACCAGAGCCTCCAGCACCTCCGCTTAAAGTAGTGCTATTTCCGCACCCGCCTCCTCCCCCACCGGTGTTTGCAGTGCCAGCATTACCTGCAACATTATTGGTTGACCCAGCGCCGCCACCTCCAGCGCCGCCTGCACCCGCTGATGCTGTGTATGCTCCTCCGCCACCGCCGCCAGCGTAAGTTACAGAGGTTCCAGTTATGCTAGATGCTGTACCCGCTCCACCAGCGCCAGATTGCCCTGATGCGTAATCTTGACCAACGGCAGATGAACCGCCGCCGCCGCCAGAGGGGTATCCTGTAGCTCTTGGGCCTCCCAATCCTCCGGCAAAACCTTGGCCCGAGACTCCTGTGCCGCCAGCCTTAGTTCCAGCAGAAGTTCCATACCCGTTGCCGCCACCTCCAGAGCCGCCATTTGCGCCAGTATCTGTTCCAGTTTCATTCCCGCCAAGCCCTCCGCCGGTTGACGTTATGGTAGAAAAAACAGAGTCCGATCCATTGGTTCCGTTGGATGTACTGTATTTACCTCCAGTACCCCCCGCGCCAACTGTTACAGTTAAAGCAGACCCCGGGGTAACGGAAAAACCAGTTGCAGTTCTGAGCCCGCCTGCACCGCCGCCACCGCCATTAGAGCCGCCGCCACCACCTCCGCCAGCAACAACAAGGTACTGCACCAAAGTTGGAGGGGTAGGCCATAAGCCTTGCGCTTTGTAATAAGCCTGTTGCTCAAGCGTCCAAATGCCTTTTGCCACCGATGATGTTGGGGCTGTAGGAGATTTGGTTATGTACCCACCGATGTACTTTTGGCTCATGTGCTACCTTAAAAAGTAATCGTGCCGCTGGCGGTAAATTTATAGATTTTGTAACCACCTGTGCTTGTAAATGTAGGTGATCCGGTAGTGGTGGCGTCTTTGTATGTATCAGGGTAACGAACAACTACAACTCCTGACCCGCCGTTAAATGCGCCGGTATTGTCTCGTCGTACAAGACCACCATCGCCGGTATTGGCTGTTGCATTGCCTCCAGTTGAGCTTTGCGCGCTTCCTCCGGTTGCATACGTTACGCTTGAGCCGGTTATAGATGAGGCCAATCCTGCGCCGCCAACGCCGCTAGAAATACTGGTTGTTCCATTGCCGCCTACCGCCCCAGCACCGCCACCTCCAGCCGCATACCCTGATCCTCCAGATGAAGTAGAACCACCAGCAAATCCATAGCCAGTAGCGCCGCCAGAATTTCCTTGAGTTGCAGCGCCTGACCCGCCTGATGTACTTCCCCCGCCGCCGCCAGACCCACCGCTAAGACCCGATGCGCTTGTAAGTCCTTTACCACCGCCGCCGCCACCGTTTGCAGTAATTGTGTCAAATACAGAGTTACCGCCAGTAGTTCCGCTAGTGTTGCTTGCTGAACTTGTTCCCGCAGCACCTGCTGCGCCAATGGTTACTGTATAGGATGTCCCACTTGTAACAGAACGAGCAGTTTGCGTAAGTAAGCCTCCAGCGCCACCACCTCCGCCAATATATCCACCGCCGCCTGTAACGGTTTCAGTACCGCCGCCACCACCACCGCCCGCCACAACAAGAACTTCAATAGATGTAGGGGCTAAATTAGTCCAAGTTCCAGCCGCAACTGCTTGCATCTGCTTTTGTAGTGTCCAAATTCCAGAGTATTGCGCCATGATCTAAAACGTAATCGTTCCGCTGGAAGTAAAGGTATAAATGGTATTTCCGCCACTTGCGGTTATGGTAGGTGATCCTGTAGTAGACACGGCGGGTATTAAAGAGGAAATAATAACTACGCCAGAGCCACCAGCGCCCCCCGCGCCATTTCCAGTATCTGCTGCGCCAGCGCCCCCACCGCCACCCCTATTTGCTGTTCCTGCTGTTCCATTACTAGTCCCTGCCCCGCCACCGCCGCCACCTCCAGCGCCGCCTGCTCCGGGTGTTTGTGCTGTTGGTGTGTAATAGTTGCATCCAGCGCCGCCGCCGCCAGCATAGGTAACAGAAGACCCTGTTATGGATGATGCAGTGCCAGCACCGCCTGCACCATTTGATCCGCCAGAAGCGCTGCCGCCTACAGCACTTGCACCACCACCACCCCCGCCCAAATAACTGCTTGCCCCTCCGCCAGCACCACCATTGCTTCCTTGACCAGATGTCCCCGCCCCACCAGCGCCCGCTGCGGGGCTTCCACCTCCAGCGCCACCACCACCTGAACCTCCAGCACCGCCCGCAGCACCAGATTGATACGCCCCACGGCCACCGCCAGTAGCTGTAATTCCGTTAAATACTGAATCGCCACCTACAACCCCGTAATTGCGCCCTGCTGCTCCCCCGCTTCCACCTGCGCCTACCGTAACGGTATACGATGTTCCTGCTGTTAAAGACATCCCACTATTAGTAAGAAATCCCCCTGCTCCGCCTCCGCCAGAAGAGCCGTCTCCAGAATACCCCCCAGCGCCGCCGCCACCGCCAGCTACTACAAGATAACTTACAACAGGCGCAGCCAGCGGGTTAAAGCTGACTGTCCTAAAGGAGCCGGGGTAGCGCATCGACATGATGCTGTTCCTATCAGGTAAACGCTTCAAACGTTGCTGCGTAAGTCAACGCAGAAGCCGTGCCACTGGTTACGCCAACCGATTGGTTTTCCGTAACATAGAAGGCCGTGGTCTTGTCGGACACAATCAGGGAGGCATTTGCCGGTACGCTGATCTGGTAGGCCATATACGCCACCACTGTGGCGCTTCCGAAGGTCGCGTTGTTACCAATTGCAATCGTAGCGTTTGCTGCCGATCCTGTGGTGTTGGACACAATGATGCTTGTGATACGGTTAACTGTACCCGCCGCCGGAGTCAAACCGGTCAGCGAAGTCGTGCCGTTGTACGTCCAAGATGTGGTCGCTGATGTTGTGCTGGGGATAACGTAAGCCGTATTCCCGTAGGATGTTGTCGCGGCTAATAGGTTTGGATTTGCCATGTTTGCTCCTTAGAAGCCGAAGAGATTAGAGATCATTGTGGCCTTGGCCTGTGACACACCGGAGGCTGCCTGCCAAGAAGGTGCTACGCCCGTGCCGTTTGAAACCAAAAGCTGCCCAGATGTGCCGGGGTTATTGCTGGCGTATGCTGCAATCTCAGCAGGGTAGGTGACAAATACGTCTTTGGTTCCAGCGCTAAACGTGACCAAAGAGCCGGAATTACTGGATGCCAAGACCGTGGTACGCGCCAGCGTTGTGCCAGAAGATGTATAAGTGCCGATACCAACTTCCCACTCAGAGCCAGTTTGACCTGCAATAGTGTAATAAGTTGTGTTGGCGTTGCCAATGACAGAAAAGGATTGGTATCCAGTGGATGCGCCAAGCAAAGTCACTGTTCCAGTACCTGTGGTAGTGGTTGTTTCCTTTACTCGATCTGCTAGTACAAGTGCCATATTTAATCCTTAGACTGGAGTGCTAATAAGCTGCCAACCCGGTGTTTGTGCATCATCAATCAGCCCCCAACTGGGGGACTGGGTATCTGTGATATTTTGCCAGTTGGGTGTCTGGCTGTCATCAATTAGTTTCCAATACACGGGAGTCACTGTGCCGACCGCGCCTTGGGCATAAACCCCAGTAAGCGCCACAGATATATTAAACCCAACGCTGCCAACAGAACCTGTAGCCGATACCCCGCTATCTGGCTGGACTCGACTTGCTGCCAAAGTCCCAACATATCCAGAGGCTGAAACTCCGGTAAGCGCCAAACTTTGGCTTGGGACAACAACCCCAACACTTCCAGAAGCAGAAACTCCCGTTAACGCAATTAATGTTAAAGGCGAGTAAACAACCGTGCCTACTGCACCGGATGCCGATACCCCAGCAAGAGTAAGGCTACGATCTGCTAAGGATACTGTTCCAACCGACCCGGTAGCTGATACGCCTGTCAATGCCGCTGTTACAAGCGGCGTATATACAACTGTGCCTACATTTCCAGATGCGCTTACCCCCGTAAGGGCGACAACAACCGTCTGCCCCGCAAGCGAGGCAAATGGAGCGCCTGCAAATGGGGCTATGCCGAACATTGGTTATACAGCAGTAACCTGCTGCTCCTTGTTAGGTTGTAGCCAACCGCAGTAATGCAGTAGTCGTGGTATTTGATGGCATCGTCAATGTAAACGTGCCAGCCGTAATTGTTTGCGAACCAAACGTGTGGACACTCACAGCCTTGTTGCTCTGGGTAGAGTTGTAGATCAACACCGTATCAAAGGCCGTTGTCAAAGTCACTGTGGTGTACGTAATGCTTGCGGATGCCGTCCAATATCCCACGCCAGCCGTAGATGAACTGTTGGTAGAAGTTGGCGCGGTTGCATTGGTTACCGTGACCCCACCTGCGCTATATCCGGTTCCAGAAACTTCACCAGTAACGGTATAAACAGTTGTTGCCGCATTGATCGTAGCCGAAGCTAAATACAGTGCTGCTTTAAACGTATCCGCAGTAGACGCGCCACGAACAGGAGAAGCCCCAAAATTATGGGTTGCGGTCATCAACTCGCCCAAAAACGAGGTACACATTGATTGGGTGTTTGCCATGATATTTCCTTATGCAATTTGCGCTGCTTCAGCAAGCAACGAAGGGGAAGTTTTCAGGCTGACATGGGCAGAGCGGTGAACCAATTCACCATCTAACCAGTACTCAACCCAAGTTGTGTATTCAATTTCGTTATCGACTGCGCCTTCCCGCTTCTCAAGGAGGGAGTCATCCATGTCGCCTTTGGTAGTCGTAACTATCAATTTGAACTCCTTATCAATGCGGTTGTCGATGTATTGCTGGGCATCGTGATTGTAAACGTGGTGGTCGAAGTCTTGTCCGAACCAAAGTCCAGCACAGCAATAGACTTGTTGCCTTGGGTCACGTTGTAAACCAGCGCGCATCGGGCTGTTAAAGCCGAAGTCCAAACCACGTTGGCCCAGTTGACGTAGGCGGTGTAGCCGTCCGTATTGATAGCTACCCCGGTCATAATTTGCCCGCCAGCCGTGTAGCCTGTGGCCACAACCTCATTGGTACTGGAGTAGACCGTGGTTGCGGCGTTCAAATCTGCCGCAGCCGTGTACAAAGCAATGTAGATCGTGTCCGTAGACAAATCGTGAACGCCTTGATACAACTCCTTTTTGAAGCTGGTGGTCTGGGTCTGGACTATGCTCATGTGACCGCCTGTCTAAATTGACCGCTGCGGTATGCATCCTGACGCTCCAGACCATCACCCAGACGTTTGGCCAACGCAAGTGCTTCCATAAATTTCTGGTTGTACAGGCCCATCATGTCAGTCTCACCCTTCATGTAGGTGTACGCCTCGACCAAAGCACCGTACAACAGTACGGAATCAAAGTTGTCACCCAACCAAGTCTGCCCGCTGGCCACCGTAGTGATCGACTCAGGGTAATAGTAGTAGTGCAACTCCGCTGAATATGTCGCATCAGGCGTTGGGCCGAGGATAAAAGTCAGTTCGTTGCTAACTGTAGCGCCAGATACCGACGGGCCAAACAACGCATAGTACTTAGGCGTCCCCGTAGAAGTCGGATTGGGGTACGCCTCCCGCATAAAGTTAACGTCCTTGTTAAGCAAGAATATGTACTCTCCACCACCTGCCGGAAAAATGGCAAGCGAATAAGGCGAGAGGAAGTCGTCCGGACACGCCAAGTACTTGTTGTTAACCGTCAAAGAGCCGGTCACGTTCTTACGCAACGAAGGAAACTGTACCGAGTTGTAGATGCGCTGCTCTGCCTGTGTAATGAACAGGTTTACATCCACCGTTTGAAAGGTGTTCTCCGTGTAATCGGAAATCGCAACTACAAGCGCAGCGTAGTTCATGCCATCGGGCCTCTCGACATCACGCCTTTAGTTGCGCAGCCAGTGCCGCGCATTTTGATGCCGCTGGTTTTGACGGTCTCATTACCGGCAGATTTGCTGATGCCACCAACGCTGATATCCAGCGTATCCAACGTGCTGCGATTGGGTGATTTGCCGGGGTTACCGGAAATCTTCATGGCTTTGCCATCCATTGTGTGTGGAGGCGCGTAAACGCTGGCGGGGCCAACTTCTTTGCCGTCTCTTTTCATACTGTATGCCATGATTTACCCCGTTTTCTGGTTAGCTGCACGAGACAAGTTGCGGCCCACGCGCATACGGTCTTCGCTGGTTGGGCCGCCTTTTTTCATGCCTTTGGCGTGCATGCGGCTTTCGTGACCCTTGACCATCTTCTTGGCCTCAGTGTCCGCGATTTGCTTTACTTGTTTTTTGTCCATGATTAACTCCTATGTAACCGATATGCTAACTGTACCAACACTTGTCGTTCCTACCAAGTAGTTTGGCGTAAGAACTGCATCAAAAGAACTGGCCCCGCCTACCGGTGCCCACCCCCACTGAACATCCCTTGACCCGCCTGTAAGGCTCCCAGCACTATTAACGCCTGCCGTTACGTACGTAGTGTCATTACGCGGGTTGCGTACAGCTTGCGGGTCATCCACCGGGTACATACCCAACTGCAACTGCGGCTGGTCAGGATCCCAGCAAGAACCGCACACAAGCAAATTGTACGTCTTTGTCTTCTTTACTTCCTTGCGTAACTCAGTTAATTTGAACCGAGCACCGCACCTATCGCACATGGCGATACTATTCTTGCCAGATGAGAACCTATTGCCCATCTCACGACCCGCTTCCTATGAAATACTGGCGCGGCACAAACCGGTCTGCGGCTTTCTCGCGGTCTTCGTCTGCCGCCAACTGCCAAGCCTCGTCATACTGGGCTTTAAGAATCTCCAGACGTTGGGCTCCATTGGGAACCTTTAGCGCCAAATAGTAGGCCAGCCCGGCAACCATGCAGGGTAAAAAGCGAAATGGCACGTCCATTGTGTTCACACCGCCACCAGCATCGTCGATGCGGCGCATGCGCCAGTAGACAAATTGATAAGTCGTGGAGTTGTCCGGCGTTGGCCAGACAGTAATGGACGGGAGATTCTGTACGTACACGCTGGCACCAGCGGTGTGCGATGCCGCCGTGGTGTTGTTCTGGCCACGCGTACAGTTGTACAAGGTGCTGCCGGTTATATAGCCGTAACCAATCGTCTCCGTCCCGATCAGGATGAACCCAGTAGCGGGGAGCCCCACGGCGGAGGCGACCACAAGCGTTGTGTCCGTCGAAGTGATCGTGGCGGTCAGCGTTGTGCCTATAGCCGAAGTCTGGCCGTTCAAACGCTGAATCCAGACCTGAATTGGCCGGGCTTGCTGCAACTTGTTGGGGATCGTAGCGTAGGTGGAGACGCTGATGCGCGTGATTGTCAGGTCAGACTGTGTGGAGGAACTGCCTGCTCCAGTACGGATAACGTGCTCCAGCAAATCAACGGTATCGGACGGCAGCGGGTAGTTGTTTTGCCCCGGCACCAAGTTAATGGTGCCCTGCTCAAACGTCCACATGTTGATGCCGCGATTGGCCCAATCGGCAAACAAAAGGTTCAAAGACCGGCGGGCTGTGCGCAGGTCATAGCCCGTGCGCATCTCCGAACCAGCGCGTTCGAAAGCCTCCTCCACCAGTTCGGTGAGGTCTAGGTTAAACGCTGCTGCTCCAGAAGTAGCCATTATCTAAACCCTGCTGTTTTCTTTGCAATTGTCTTAGGCTGTGCCACAAACTGTTTTCCTGCTGCTTTACCTGCCCGTTTGGCTTTGGTGGTAGCTGCATACTCAGCGGGGCTCAAAGATTTTATGGCTTTTTCCGGCAGATATCGCTCCCCCGTCTTGCTAGACGGTTTGCCAGATTTGGTGCGCCATTTCTGGTCACCCCAATCTTTAAGCGATTGCTGCGGCGCTTTCAATCTCTGTACCCCCCACCAGAAGCCTTGTACTTTTTGGCTACAAGCTGCGCCTTACGGGCTGACCATTGACCTGCGCCAGTTCCTTGGGTGGCTGCGGCTTTTACTTGGGACACAATCTTCTTACGAAGACTGGGCTTTGTGTAATTGCCAGCAGCATTGACCTTACCGCCCCCCGCATACTGCGTGAAGTCAGTGTCATCCCGCCGGGCGGTCTTCCTGCCCTTTGGCATTTTGGACGGGGAGATATCGCCCATACCCCGGCTGGCCATCATGGTCTTAGCAGGTCTTGCCGCCCATGTTCATCTTCACAAATGTGCCCTTGGTCTTGCCTTTAGAAGCAACACCGTCAGCGCGGGAAGATGCGGAGCCGCCAGAAGCCATGCCGCCTTTTTTCATGCCCATTGCTTTCTTGTCCATCATTTTGTCTTTGCTGGACTTCTCGAATTTTGCAAATGGGTTCATTTTCTTTGTAGCCATAGTATCACCACCTTTAGAGAATTTGCGGCCCTTGTCCGCAGTTGAAAAATCTTTGCCCACGGACTGTGGGACTCCTACTTTCTTGGCAAACGACGGCGAGTGTGCTATCGCTTCCATGAAATTGTGTTGTTTTTTACTTGTCGACGGCATCGTCTGCTTTCTTCCAGCCTACGGCCTCAGCAAAGGATTTGCCTGTTGCCATCTCAACGATACGCATCACGCCGACAATCGCGCCAATAAGTCCAAACACAGGTGAAATCACTTCCAGAAATGTGCCAATGGTTGAAAATATTGCCAAGATATCAAGGGCGTTTTTCATGGCTTCTTGGTGTTCGTTCATATCCTACCTCAGCAGTTCCAAGCCTTGAGGCTCTTGTTTATACGGGAATTCGGGTCTTTCGCCGTCTTCTCGCTGGTAAGTTTTTTCTTCATCCCAGTCATCCTTGCGCAGAAAGAGTCGCGCCTGCTGCCGCCTTCCGGCTGGGGAGGTTTCAAATTCATCCCTTGCTTTTTGGCGGAGGCCCGCCCCTTGGCGTTCAGGCCACCATTGGGGTTCTTGCCTTCTTTGCGAGTCCATGCTGGGGATTTAGATTTGGTAGCCATTTTGTATCAACAAGATGTGCATTTCACCAGTCATCTGCCCCGAAGCGCCAGCGGAAACACGCAACTCAAGGTCGGTTTTTTCTGTAAACGCTAGCGGGTAATCAAAGTGCCGATCAAAAACACTACCAGCATTAAAACGGGCAGAGGCTTCAATTGTTGAAAAAGCACTACCATACGCATACACATACAAGAACCCAGAACAAATGGTGTTAGCCGTTGTGTTGTTGGAAGTAAACGTGTAGCTTGAAAGATACGCTGTATACCCAGCAGGTACAGTAAAAATTGCTTGGGTCTGCGAGTTGTAAACAAGCGGCATTAGCGAGTAAATTGTCGCAGGTACGCCCGTTGTTACAGTTCCTGTACCCGCATAAATAATACCAGCAGCCGTGTTGCCGCTTCCGCAAGTCAAGACGTAAAAGTCATTGATACGAAGGTAGCTGTTGGTAGTGTTAACCGACGTTTGACCGTTTAAAACTACGGTTTCACTGATTTGTGCGTAGTTGGCATCAAGGCCAGAGATAAGCACTGTCCGTGCGCCGCTGCCAGCAGCGGTGTCGTTAGTACTACCGCTGGAGATTTTCATTACTGTTGCAGCCGCTGGGAATGCGTAAACACCCGTCGTAGCCCAAACAGTTTGGGCTGTAGTTACAGTTGGCGCTTGGCCAAACTGAAATTTGTATTGATGCCCAACAACTTGTCCACGAGACACCTGTAGATCAAACGGCTCATACAAGCCCATGCGCGTGACCGAGGATGCTGTTCCTACTAAAGCCATAATAATCTCCTATGAATCAGGGGCCGAAGCCCCCGAGATTAATTAAGCAGAAGCTGGAGATTGAGTACCGTCAGAGTTTGCAACTGCGTACACCACGGTGTATTGCACAGTACCAACAGTTACATCAGCAACAGTTGGGCGAACCGTAGCAATCACGATTACATCAGTTGAACCAACACCAGCACCATTTGGTGATGCAGTGGTAGCCGCACCAGCCCAGTTGCCTAGCTTAGCAGCAGCGCCGGTATTAGCCAAACGACCCTGTGTGGTGATATCAGTAGAAGCCCAATATAGTGCGGTAGAGCCCGTAATGCCCAGCGACATATTAGCGGCTGTGGAGCCGGTGAAAGCCACCAGCGTGTCAATAAAAATACTGATAATCTGTGCGCCAGCAGGGATCGTAAACAAAGTGGTTGTTGTGTCGGCGGTGTAAACAACGCCAGCGTAATTAACTTTTTTAGTTTGCGAAACAGTGGTTGTGCCGGTATTTTGGATCGTGCCAGCAGTGGTGCCGGTTGTGTTTTTAACAGTGCCGAGCAGCCAAGGGCCTAGGTGAGTTGCGAATCCCATGATTAATATTCCTTACATACAAGATAAGTACATTGATCGGTATGTCGTCAGCCGGGACTGCTCAATGTACCGGAAGGCCCGGATTGGTTGCAATATACACTATTTTTGGGTTGTGTCAAGATGCCGTACAAAGATCCCGCAAAACGCAAGGAAAAGGCCAAGGGGTACTCAGCCAAGCACTACGCCGCCAACAGCGCGGCCCAAAAAGTAAGGACAAAGGCAAGCAGGAAGGTGGGTAGGGAAAAATGGAACGAATTCAAAGCAACCCTGATGTGTACCCGATGTGGGATATCACACCCCGCCGTTTTAGATTTCCACCACCCGCCCGGTACAAAAGAATTCAGTGTACACAAGCTGGTACAAAATGGCCGGTACAAAAAAGCCCGCAAAGAAGCCGAAAAGTGCATCGTCTTCTGTGCTAATTGTCACCGAATCCACCACCATGACGAACGCGCAGCAAAGAAAAAGGGGGAACTAAGTTCCCCCCTACCCCAATTGGGTACGATCCTACCCAATTAAGCCGCGACTTCTTCCTCTTCGTCTTCCGCCGCGTCTTCGTCTTCCTCAACGTCGACTTCAACCCAGTCATCTTCGTCGGCGTCATACATATACCAAACGTCGTTTTCCTCGTCCAGCCAGTACGCATTGCCTTCGTCGTCGTACACGTACGCTTCCTCGTCGTCCTCGTCCTCGTCCTCGTCCTCGTCCTCGGCTACTTCATCGTCGATGCCTTCCATGCGCTCAACAAAGCCGACCATAGCCACGGTCTTCCAAAACTCAGTGGTAGAAAACTCAACGCTTTCGCCCCAACCCAAATCAATTGTCAGTTTAAAGTCCATGATAAACCCCTGTAAAAATAGTGCAGCACGGCGCTGCAACTGCATCCTACGGGGCCATTTGTGACAGTTTTGGGGCTGTATTTAACCCTGCAAATTTAACGTCAGACTTTAAAATTACATGGAAGTTGTTGGTGGCTGCTCACATAAAGCAGTGGGGCCTGATCTGTCTGTAGGAACTCCAGCGGCGGCGCTAACCCGCCGGACAACCACCAACAACCCAAGCATACAATAAAAAGGGCTCCCGAAGGAGCCCTCTCAGCAGGGGGTAAACCCTAGCTTAGGACGTACCGGGCGATCCGAAGACACCCAGTGGGTCAGACCAGCCGAAGCTGTAACGCTCACGAGCCTTGTAACGGACGTTGCCGGTATCAAAGTCGCCGTCCATGCTGTTAGTCAGCGCGGTACGCTCAAAGTGCTTCAAGCCGTTAGGAACGTCGGTGGTCAAATACCAGCCGTTGCTGTCGGTCAAGAAGTGGTTCACGGTGTAACCCTCGGGGATCGAACCGTTGTTCTTCAGTGCGTTGATATCGTTGTCGGTAGTGCCAACGCGCAGGCTGGTTTCCAACAGACGGGTAGCAACGAACATCA
>Ga0209191_1000992_pt1 | contig 19621 bp, 21 predicted proteins | sample S_130626_EF_Meta_FD_187320 | JGI IMG/M metagenome (GOLD analysis project Ga0209191, IMG submission 187320) | Freshwater microbial communities from Lake Simoncouche, Canada to study carbon cycling - S_130626_EF_MetaG (SPAdes) (version 2) | ecosystem: Environmental > Aquatic > Freshwater > Lake ...
CCCAATTACCCGCAAAATGGGTTGGGGGAGGGGGCCTCAATCAAAATCTGATACGATTCCACGCATGAACCGACTCCCACCCGAACTTCACATCGTCCACGGCACCAAAGCCGAGCATAAAGGCAGGCCACTGCCCGAGGCCATACGCCAACGTATACCCAAACCCGTTTGGCTGGACAATCCTGATTTGTGGGACATGGATGTTTTTATTACCACTACCGCCGATTTTTTGTGGGACACTTACGGCATCGGCTCGGCACAAGATCAGCATTTGCTTGGCGCTTTGGCTTTTCAGCTTGACGTTTTTGTCAAGTGCATCAAAGGAGCGAGAGCCGGTGGGCCAGTAACTAAATTTAACGCCGGTGCAACGGTTGGCACAAACCCATACTTGACAACAGGCGAACGGGCGCTAGGCCGAGCCATTATGATAATGAACGAATTGGGTTTGACACCGAGGGGCAGGCTGGCAACCAACAAAGTTGAAAACAGCAAATTTGCTGCACTGATGGCTGGCCCGTGAACTTTGAAGATGGCATCTTATATGCCGTGCGAGTTGTCAAAGGCGAGATACCTGTTTGCAGAAACGTCACGCTTGCTTGCCAGCGGTTTTTAAATCAGATTGAAGATAAAACTTGGGCATACGAATTCCATGCTGATTTTGTAAAACATTTTTTAATGTTTGCCAGCGAGTTGCGGCACACCAAAGGCCCAGACGCAGGCAAGTTGCTAGTGCTGGAACCGTGGCAGCTATTTATAGTCTGCGCTATTTACGGGTTTAGAAACAAGCGAAACAAAACACAGCGCATGGTCACTGATGTGATTGTGTTTGTACCCCGCAAGGCAGGCAAATCAACACTGACAGCAGTAATTGCCTTGTACGAACTAATCTGGGGCGAGGCAGGCGCAGAGGTTTATACCCTGGCTACAACCCGTGAGCAGGCCGGGATTGTGTTTCATGCCGCCACCGGCTTTGTTGAGGCCATGCCGCAAAACATTGCTGCCCTGTACAACGTCAGCAGGCACCAGATTACTAAAGCAGGCGACAGTCAAACAGTATTCAAGGCATTGTCCAGGGACACCAAAAAGACAGGCGATGGCATGAACCCAGCCTGCGCTATTGTGGACGAAGCCGCCCAGATTGTTGACCGAAACAGCATTGAAGTTTTGCACTCAGGCATGGTTGCCAGGCTCAATCCGTTGCGGATTTACATCACCACCGCCAGTTTTACCAAAGAAACCAAATTCCACGAAGATTTAACCCTGATGGAATCTATGCTGACGGGAGAGGCTACAGATAACCCGCACTGGTTTGGTTTGCTGTACAGCCTGGATGCCGGTGACGATTGGCGTGACCCAAGCACTTGGGCCAAAGCGAATCCAATGCACGGCATATCAGTTTTTGAATCAGCAATTGCTGAACGGGCAGAAATGGCAAAGCACAAGCCAGCCGCCCTCAACGAATTTCTGTGCAAGACGCTAAACGTTTACGTCAGCGCCAATAGCGCCTGGGTAGATCGTGCATATTGGGACGATGCCAAATGCGCTCTGGTGCCCAACAGACAGCCCGAGGCCGTATTCATTGGCTTTGACCTGGCAGCTACCCGAGATTTAAATGCAGTCTGCACGCTCAAGCGATTCGCTGACGATGACTACGAAGCAGAGTTTAAGTTTTTTCTGCCGTCAGACGGCTACGATTTAATCCCTAAGCATTACGGCGACATTTTTGCAATGGCTCGAAAATCAGGAATCTTGCACATCACCCAGGGCAATGTCATGGACGACAGGGAGATCAGCGAGTACATCTTAAAGCAGTGCGAAAAGTACGAAGTCAAAGAAATCGGCTTTGACGCCTACAACGCCGCCAGCCTGGTGGCTCGGCTAAATGATGCTGGCTTGCCGTTAAAAAAAGTGGGCCAAGGCATGGCGGTATTGAGCAACCCAAGCAAGCACGTGGAGAAATTGCTGATGCAATACAGTATCAAGCACGATGGCAATCCATTTGTAGGATGGCAGCTTGGGAACTGCGAAGTGTACGAAGATGTAAATGGAAACGTCAAAGTCAGGAAAAACGAAGCTGACAAGTCTGCAAAAGTGGACGGAATCATATCGCTTATCATCAGTATGCATTGCAATTTGGATAATCCCGTACAATCAGGTTTTGGTTTCAGAACTTTTTAAAGGGAAATCATGGCTTTATTTGACATTTTCAAGCAAAAAACAAGCAAAGAATCTAATTCAATGTTTGGGCAGACTGCTCTTGGCAACAATGTATTGTGGGGTACAAACAACAAATACAACAGCGCCAACAGCCAGATTCTCTATGTAACCACGGGGAGCAGCACAGACGCTGGCAGACCCGTCGACATGAGCATGATGAGTCGCAATTCGACCATCATGGCTTGTGTTGGGGCAAAAGCCAGGGCAATGGCTCAACTGCCAATCAGAATTATGTGCGAAATGGACGATGGCAGCTACCACGATGCCGTTAAAAGCCCAGAGGTCAGCGCCCGGGACAAAGCCAAAGCCAAGCAAGTGGCTTATCTATTAGGCAACCCAAACAATTTCCAAAGTGCCTACGAATTTTTGTACCAATACATCATGTGGCACGAACTGAGTGGCGAGGTTTACATCCTGTGGTGGCGCAAAGACCAAGAAAGCAGCACCCAAACCCCGCTGGAAATGTACGTTTTTGACAGCACGTTAATCAGTACAACCGTCAATGTAACCCGATACCCTAGCTACAGACTCAGTACCCCGGCATACGGATTTAACCGGGATGAACCGCTTGCAGCGCATCAAGTCATGCATCTTGTGGACGCCGCTTGGCAAGGAAACGGCGGTTTTAACAAGGGCATTTTGGCAGCAGAATTGATTGGTTTAGACCAAGATATTGACCTGTACGCTAACTACGTGATGCAAAACGGGGCCAAGCCTAGCGGAATGTTTGTTACTGATAACGTCATTCCTGACGGCAAGTACAAGGAAATTGCGGCACGATTAAAAGAAGCTTGGTCGGCAATGACAGGGAGCCGCAACGCCGACCCCAGCAAGCCAGGTCAGGGAATGTTGTTAGACCAAGGCATGAAATACCAGCCGCTTGATATGCTGACTCTGCAAGACACAGACTGCGCCAAGCTAAAAGAGCAGACCATGAAGCGCATATGCGGTTTGTTTGGCGTGCCGCCAGCAATGATTGGCATTGCCGACCAGAAATACAACAACACCCAGACCATGCTGGATGAATTCTACAAAAGCAGTATGTACCCGCTGTTGGTCAATGTTCAGCAAAAGCTAAAACAGCACCTGCTTGTCGGATACCCAAATTTGTGTGTAGAATTTGACACAAGGGCATTTTTGCGTGGTTCACCCGTAGACCAAATGAATTTTTCGGTGGCTGGGGTAAATGCTGGCATAATGACCGCAAATGAGGCGCGGGAATATCTTGGCATGAAAAACATCGACGGCGCAAATGAATTGAAAGCAGGAAAGCCTGGTGATACAATTCCCGGAAGCAGCCCACAGGATACTGGTGGAGGCGGCGGTGGGCAGAGTAGGAAAATGAACATTGGCAAATAAGACCCCGCACGAACTGGCAATGTTGCTTGCAAAGTTTAAGCAAAAAAAGCCGCAGACAATACACGATATGGATAAAACCAAAACAACCGAGGTAATCCATGAACGATCTGTTAATAGTCTGCGAAGCGCAACTAAATCTCGACAAAAAACCAGGGCTAATTGAAGCCAGGGTCACAAGCTGGGGGCCGCGAGAAGGCGCAGACGGGCGCAGGTTCAACTATCAAGCTGAAGGCTTTGCAGATTGGGCCAAAGAGTTTGAGGCTATGGGTAGGCCGCTGCCAATGTTTGTCAATCACTCAGCAGATGCAATTCCTGTCGGAGAATGGATGCATTTTGAGTTTGACGATACCGGCATGACTGCCAGCGGCAGGCTCTACACCAACACTACCCAGGGCAGTGACCTTTACAACGTGATGCGGGAATCGCCTGCTATGTTTGGCGGGGTATCTGTTGGAGCGTATGCGGAAACTTACCAGATGGTCAACGCTGACGGCGAACCAGACCAAACTGACGAGGCATATTTTCAAATTACCAAGGGCGGCTTGCGGGAAGTGTCTGTTGTAATGTACCCAAACAATCCCGAAGCCTGCGTCAGCAAGCTGGAATACTTTAGGCCCGATGGGTCTGCTAATTTAAAGATTTTGGAACAAGTCTTGCGTGATGCTGGGCTATCCAAGAGTGATGCGGTTGCCGCTGCATCGACTTTCAAACGGGTGCTGGAACAGCGTGATGTTGTCCAAATCCCAAATGAAATTGCGCCGAACCAGAGCGACTCTGATGCGGAGGCAACCATACTCGCCGCCCTCGAGCAGCGGGAATTACTGCAAACTTTGTCCAATCGTTTAAGGAAATAATCATGTCCCAAGTCATCATTGAAAAACTTGACGCTATCGAAGCCGCCAACGCCGCCAAGATTGCCGAAGTTACCAGCGCAGCTACCACTGCAATTGAAACCGCCAAAAATGAGATGGCTGAGAAAATCTCGGCACTTGAGGCAAAAATCAGCACGCTGCAAATGCCTCCCGTCATCCGCATTGCTAAAACAATCCGTACCGACGTAAATCGCTCTGTACGTGAGCAACTAAAATCATTTTATTCTGCAAACAATCGTGTGGAAAAAGCACTCAAGATTTTTGCCGATGAAAATCAATATCTGGCCTACATGAACGAAGCCAGTGCTTTGACCGGCGGCGGCAATGGAATTGGTGGACGCACGGGCTACGACCCTGTGTTTGCTGCTATGCGTTTGGCAAACCCGATGCGTGGACTAAGCCGCACTGTTGTTACTGATGGCTCTAGCTATCAATTCCGCAGCAAAACCGGCAACGCTGGCGCAACTTGGGGCTACACCGTACAAAACAACGGCTCGGCAACTACGCAAGATATGAATATCTGGCAACTGGTGCTGCAAGATTTGAACGTCCAATTCCCTGTTCGTACTGCTGCATTGGACGACATTGATGGGCTGGAAGGCACCATCGTTGACGATATGCTGATGGAGTTTGCCCAGGCTGAAGCGCAGTCCATGATTCAGAACAGCGATCAAACTAACTCGCCTAATACTTACGGCGGCACTTCTGGTTTGCGTGGCCTAGATCAATATCCTGGCGCAAATGCCACGTATACCGGCGGCACCACCAGCGCAGCGGCATATGGCACCAGCGGCACGGGCAGTGCTACTGGCCTGCACAGTATTGCAACCTACGATCAATTGACTAGCAACGTCAATACTGTCGGCGCAAATGCAATAACGTACAAAGACGTTATCAATCTTTGCTACGCATTGCCTCAGCAATATTGGACGACTAGCGCCTGTTTTATGGTCAACCCTGTGTTAGCGCAAGCTATCCGTGGCCTGCAAGACACCAATGGACGCCCGATTTTCAATTCAATGGAATCGCTAAATCCAGACGGCATCATTGGGCAACTGTTGGGCTTTAATGTCGTGATGAACAAGTATCTTGACAACCCAAGCCAAGCAACCACCGGCAGCGCAGGCACCACATCGTTCTACCCAATGTATTTTGGTAATTGGCAGCTTGGACACAGCATCATTGATCGGATGGATATGGTGATGCGCCGCTACGATCAGACGCTGCCAGGCTCAATAACTTTTTATGGCGAAAAACGGTTGGCAACCAGCATCCGTGACCCGAACGCCATTATTCGTTATCGCTCCACCGGCACAGCGACCTAAGTTGCCATTGCAGGGGGAGGTTGGACTCTCCCTGCCTTTTTTAACCATTCGAGAAAATCAAATGACTACAGCACGCATTTTGCAGGGCATCAAACAAACGCTGCACGAAGGTCATGCAGTCAAGATTGATTTAACCGAAGCCTCTGCCCTCACTGGTTCCGGAAACGGAATCGGTGGGCGCACATTTTTTGATAACGCTTTTGCTGCGCTGCGATTTGGCAATCCCATCCGAGAAGCAGCAAGGGTAATTCCTGCATTTGGCAGTAGTGTGCAATTTGTGGCAAAGACAGGTAATGCTGCTAACAGCACAAACCCCTGGCTTTACGCTGCCACTCCAAACACTGGCTCACCTAACACCGCCACTAGCATTTGGCAACTGCCAACCCGTGTAGTCAGCGCCAGCTTGCCCGTGCGAACAGCGGTACTGAGCGACATTAATTATTTGAATGAAACGCTGGTTGAAGACATGATGCTGGAATTTGCACAGCTTGAGGGTGCCAGCATGATCTTAAACAACGATCAAACCGGATCTACGACGACAAGCACAGGCAGCACAAATGGACTGCGTGGGCTGAATTACTACACAACCGGGGGCACAGCCGCTTACGGCTCATCTGGGACCGCGATTACAGACGGTATCCACACTTTGCTAACGGTATCACAAAACGGGGCTGCAATTGTGTACGATGATTTGGTCAATTTGGCTCAAAGTTTTCCAGCGCAATACTGGAGTCTGCCCGGCAACGCCTGGATGATGCACCCAGACACAATTCACGATTTGCGGCAACTCAAAGCAGCAAGCAGCGGCAATGCCAGCAGATTGTTGGCAGAAACTGGTGATGATGATGGTGGCGCAGTAGCCAATTTGTTTGGTTGGCCTGTCATTCCAAACCCAAACATGGAAACTATTGCGGCTGGAAAATTTACGATTTACCTTGCCAACTGGCCCAGATTTGTAACTATTGCGGACGTAGAGGAAATGACCGTGCAAGCGATGGAGCAAAGCGCACCAGGCTTTATCACGCTGTACGCCGAGCGCCGAATGGTGTCTACCGTGCGTGACCCGTTTGCAGGCGTGCGCTTGGTTGGAGTCTAACAATGTCCAGCGAAATCCTTGGCGCACAAGGTGGGTCAACTCGCAACCCGTTTAACTATTCAAAAGTTGAGCAGTTAAATCGGGATGTGGTAACGCCCTGGCTTACGCTGGACGAAATTACTCAGCAGCTAAATCTGTTTGACGATGAAAGCCAAGATGACTATCTAAGCAGCCTAGAACTGGCGACTAGGTTTGCCATAGAAGATTATTTGGGAATGTCTATATTTTCCGTGACGTATCGGGTTTGGTACGGCGCACAGGGAACCATCACCGCACCGATGGCGCTAGATTTGCCAGCAGTCAGCCAGAATCTATACCCTACGCAAGCAGGGCTAACCATTAACTCGGTTGGCTACTACAACAACAGCGCACCGCCAACCCTTACCCTTTTAGCAGCATCAACCTATTACTACGATGCCAGCGGCAACCGAGTTATCCTGACCAGCCTGCCGACAATCACTAGCGACATGGCAAACCCGATCGTTGTGAACTACACCACCGCCGCTAACCCGCTACAGACGTATCCTGCCATTAAACAGGCTGGTTTGCTGCTGCTGACGCACCTGTACAACCAACGCAGCAACAGCACCGAAGCATCGCTTAAAAATATCCCGTTTGGCGTGGACACTTTGCTGCGCCCGTACAAAGAATTGGTGATGTAATGGCGATTGCACGTTTTGAAAACATTGCAATCAATAACCTTACCTTTAGCAAAACGGCTTTTGGCGAACAAGCCACGACTACGACAAAATGGTTTGACACCCGAGCCACAGTGTCGGCGGTAGGCAACAATCTAAAAATCTCAGAAAAATATCGGCTGTACGATAATCTAGTACGGTTTCGTTTAAATTACACGCCGCATATGCAAACAATAGCCAACGCCCAGCATCTGTTTAGCATCACGTACCGCACTCAAGATTGGCGCATCAATGATGTGCAAGAATCAGACGACCGCATGAGCGTATTGATAATGGCTTACCGCAATGACCCGGTAACTGCGACATGACCGCCCAGCAAAACCCCGTTACATATGCCAGGGCCATCCAAGCGGCACTGACTACCATAGTCACGCCTGTGCCGGTTTACGCTACCTTTAACCGCAACTTTGCTACCGAGCCGAAATTTGTAACCTGGATGTTGCGAAACATCCACCAGCCCGTCTACACCGGCAGCGTGCAATCCGTCAAAGGAATTGATACGCCAGTATTCCAGATCAGTATTTTTACCCAAGTTATTGAAGACGGTTTCGCAATCAGCAATCAGATATTACAATCGCTCCACGGCTACAGCGGATTGTTTGGCGGTGCGACCTACGGCATACAGATCAGCAAGGCCGATGTGCAATGGCTTTACAACACATACGACAATGATGAAAAACTCGGACAAGTAATCTTAGACTGCACATTAGATATACCGACCTGATAAGACAATAAATTTTCTTCTACTTTAACAAAGGAACTTATCATGGGACTTCCGTCAAAAATTCTTCCCGGTTTTAGTGCCACTCTTTACGCTCAACCTGGTGCAATTGGCACAGTAGTGCCTTTGAGTACGTCAAATTTAAGCACATTGAATTCCGTTACCGCAATTGCAATCAGCGGCAATTTAGTGCCCGTTGAAGCTATTCCCGCTTTTGGTCAAGATGATGCCGTAGCATCTTTTATGGTTGCTGGCTCTCGTCAAAGCGACAAAATTCCAGTGCAATCAGCGCCGACAAGTATGAGCATTACAGCGGCTTGGAACCCAAGCGATACCGTTTTGGTGTTGCTGCGTACCGATGCTTACAACGGCACTGTTGATCGCACTTACGTGATTGCTGCAAGCGATGGCTCAAACACAATCTATTATGCTTTCAACGGGCGAGTCAGCCAGTGGACAATTGATGCTGCACCAGGCGCTGAAGCCAAAGCTAATTTCACCATTCATCCTCGCGGCAACCAGTACGGCTGGAGCAACACGGCATGAGCGCAATAGATGCAGTGCTGGCAGAAATGACCAGCAGCTACGGCGACCTGGCTGCGCTTGCACGGCAGCAGGTAGTCAGCGCCGAGGAAATTGCCGGGGCGTTGGCAGAGGCAGACCCAGATTCAGCGGAATATGTCTGCCTCAAACTTTTGGAAACAAATGTCCGACAAGATACAGAACACGAATGACCTGCTGAACTTTTTGGTATCCCAAGCCGAGTCCCGCAAGGATTGGTTTGGGTTTACCCAGCAAAAGATGACAGGCATCCAACTGGTGCATCAGATAGCAGCCAATCATGCCGACACAATGACGCCAGAACAGATCGTAAAATTTGTCGTAGAACTTAACAACTTAATGTACAAAGACATCATTCGAGGATGACATGAGCGTCAGCATCAAACTTGAAGGCATGGGCAGTGTCCAGGAAGTCTTTCGAGAATTAGCTGACGAAATTGGCGACAAAAAAGCCAACAGCAAAATCCTAATCCCAGCAGTGCGGGAGGCCATGAATCCAGTATTGGCTAAAGCCAGGGCAGACGCACCCGTAGACACTGGAGGTCTTAAACGCAGTCTACAAGTAGAAGCTAGACGCCCAAACCGCAAAGACAAACGGTCAAAATACATTGCCAACACAGATACCGTCATTTCGCTGGTGACTACAGCACCTGGGAAAAAATTAGCCAAGCTAGGCATAAAAAGCGATGCGAGGGCAATAGCGCAAGAGTTTGGCACCGCTAGAAATCCAGCACACCCATATTTGCGTGTTGCGTTAGAATCACAATCGACAAGTGTGGTAAACAATCTTGCACAAATACTGGCAAGACGGATTGACAAATACAAGAAAGCAAATCTATGACAAGACTATCGAGCGCACTAGGTACAGGCGCAGAATTTCGCATTAAAAAGTTTGAACTTGGAGGTTACGCCTTCCGAGTGCGAGTGCCACTGGTATCAGAAAGCGATGCCATGCACAACCGCATCATCAAACCAGACAGCGCAGCAATTGACAAAATTTACGCTGATTTGACAAAATCCCTAGACGAATTTAAGACGTTAAAAAACGAAGAATTGATTTTTACGGATAACGATGTTGTCGTGTCTGGGCGCTCAATGCGAGAGGCTGCTACAAACAAGGCCATGATGGAGGCACGCATCACTGAGATGATTCGCTTGCTGCAACCAGAAAACCCGGCTAACACACTGGACGACATAACCTACGCAGAGATTGAACTGGAATGGCCTTTGAGTGTTCAGTTGGCCTTGGTAGAAAAGATCAATGAAGTTATCAGCCCAGGCTACAAGGAGAACCGGGGAAACTAATTGGCTCGTTGAGAGAACAAGTCGCAGCGGCGATGGTCTTCAACGGGCATACACCAGAATCAATTGCTGCCCTTGACCAAATCACCATGCTGCAAATCCAAACAATGTACGCCGATGGAGTCATTGGCAATCATGGCCTGCTGGCGCAGCTTGCCGTATTGACAACCGGCGTCTTTAATTACATCAGACCGCCTCACGCAGCCCCGTACAGGCTCGCAGGCACGCTTGGCGCAGTGCATGACTACCTGTATCCCCCAGCCAGCCAGGAACAGCTTGCAGCGCAGGCCAATGACAGCCTGTTAGCTTTCATGGTGCAGGCACCAGGCTTTAATTCGGAGAAATTCAATCATGGCTAACATTGCTCGGCTCGGTGTAGCACTTGGCCTAAACAGCGCCGAATTTGTCACTGGTTTAGAAGCTGCATCCAGAAAGTTAGATCACTTTGCCACAGCAGCCGTTGGCGTAGCAAAAAATGCACTGTTGGCGCTTGGTGCTGCTTTGTCTGTTGCCACTTACAAAGCGGTTGGATATGCTGATGAAATTGCTGATGTAGCAGCCGCTAATGACATTGCTATTGATTCAATAATCAAGCTAACAAATGCTTTGGAAAATTCTGGCGGCAAAGGTGCAAACGCTGGAAAGATGATTGCCAGTTTTTCAGACTTTGTAGACAAGGCAGCAAAAGGCTCATTTGAAGGACAAAAAACATTTAGCGATTTAGGCATATCTCTTAGAGACATTGGCAATATGTCCACGCAGGATTTGCTGCTTAAAACAACTCAAGCAATTGCAGGAATTGAAGACCCTTTAACACGCAGCGCCAGGGCAGCAGATGCATTTGGTAAGGCATCTAAAGGCGTAGACATGATAGATTTTGCCAAAGGATTAAAAGAAGGCAAAGGGGCAACGCTAGAACAGGAAAAAGCAATTAAAGATGCAGCACAAGCATTTGATTTATTTAAAAGCGTAGGCAGAGATATTGCCATGCTGATTACGGAAACACTTGGGCCTAGTTTGTTAAACCTTGGTAAGTATTTAAAAGATTTAGATATATCAAATTTGTCGTTTGTTATTTTTGGTAAATTTATTGGGTTTGGAACTGGTAATGACCCAGAAGTTAAAATAGAAGCTATTACAAAACAAATTGATGAATTACAAAAAACAAAAATTATTGCAATGGCAAACGGGCGAACAGAAAATATTGCTATTGATAGAATGATTGTTTCTTTAAAAAATGAACAAGCTGCATTATTAGAAATAATTGAATTAAGGCAAATAGCAAACGAAAAATCTAAAGACACTAAAAAAATTAATGACCCTATTAGAAAAGTTACAACACCAAAAGAAAGTTTAGCAAAAGAGTTTGAATTAGAAAAATTAAGACTTGAGCATAAATTTTCTATGGTAAATAAATTTCTAAATGAAAGTGAAAAAATAGAAATTGAAAAAGAAAAGAAAAAAGCTGAAGCAATTTTAGAAATAAAACAAAAAAATATATCTGAAGAAAATAAATTTGTAGGTGTAAATTCTTTAATATTAACTTATAAACTAGGAGCAATTGACGAAGAATATAAAGAAAAACAAGCAGCACGCCGTGATAAATATAGAGAGGAAGAAGCAAAACAGCATGAGGATTTAATGAAAGAAATTGATGCTGTATTAAGTAAACAAGGAGATGTGGCGACACAAAGAGAAATATATGTGCAAAATTATTCAGACCAAATTGCAGCAGAAATAGAAGGGTTAAAAATGGCCCAAGAAATTATGGTCATTGAACAGAAATCACGCTACATGAAAAGCGAAGATGTGCAATTAGAAAAAGAGTTAGTTCAAATAAAATATAAACACGCAGAAGCTGCATTAAGTATTTATAAAAATGAACAATTAACAGAAGAAGGAAGAAATACAGCGTATGCTTTAAATAACGGTAGGAGAGAAACAGAAATTGCATTAGCCAAAGAACGTATGCAAATATTAAAATCACAAAAAGAAGGTGGATTAGTAGAAGGCTTTTTGTTTAGGATGAACACGTTTGGCAAAGACATGGAAACCAGTTTTGAAGCTGGTGGCAGGGCATTCGATTCTATGATGGGCAGTATGTCCAAAGCCTTAGATGAATTTGTAACAACAGGCAAATTAAATTTTGGGGATTTTGCAAAGTCTATTATTAAAGATATGTTGGCAATACAACTTCGTGCCTCTGCAAATAATTTGTTTTCTATGTTGGCAAAAACATTTGTGTCAACAGTAACTGGAGGCAGCCCAACATACTCATCAATGCCAGCCGGTGTAAGAGCAGACGGTGGCCCGGTAGAAAATGGCGGCGCATACATGGTGGGAGAACGTGGCCCAGAATTGTTTGTTCCCCGTAGCGCAGGCGCAATCGTGCCAAACCACTCAATGGCGATGGGCGGCTCTACCAACATCACCAACTACAATATTCAAGCAATTGACACCAAATCCTTTGAAGATCGCATCCTTGGTAGCAGCAAAGCAGTCTGGGCAGCAAACGCATATGGCGCTAAAAACTTATCGCTTGGTAGGGGAAGAACATGAGTTTCCAAACCATTTTTGAGATCAGCCAAAGCATTAGCGTCCAGAACCGGCGCACTGTCGGGCAGCAGGTCAGTAGATCAGGCCAGGTGCGGGTTGCTGAGTACCTCACATCGGTGCCTTGGTCATTCACCGTTAGGCCACATTCGTATCTGTATTACCCGCAAGTGCGTGGCGTCATCCAGGCCATTGACAACAAAGACCGTCAACTGCCCGAGACAATTACTTTTGCCAGCAGCTTGCTAAATTGGTTTGACGATTACAAGGGCGGCTTAACCAGTGGGCAGGCAGCAGCCCTAACCCTTGCAGCCGTGCCAGCCGCCAACGCAACGACAATCACAGTTGGCAACCTGCCAAGCGTTTCAGCAGGTACTGTGGTGTTTGCTGCTGGCGATTTCTTACAGCTTGGCATTTACCCGTACAAAGTCACCGCCGAGGTTCTGCGTGGCGGCGGCTCTACAGTTAGCGTAACCTTGCATCGTCCAGTAATCGGCACGCCCACAACAGGCACCTTGAGCGCAGTTGGTTCGGCCTGCACGTTTTATCTGCTGGCGGCACAGTGCCCTACCTACACACTTAATCCAATGACTGCTGGCGCATTTGTGCAGTGGGACGGTGACTTTGTGTTCATTGAGGACATAACAGGATGACCACCACAATGGCGGCACTGAGCAGCCCATCCATCATCCAGGCTGAATTTATCCGGCTCATCACCAGCACGGCAACCTATTACTTTTGCAATGCAGCGGCAGCAATTACCGTAGACAGCATGACGTTTACCAACCTGGGCAGCTTGTTAAATATCAGCGCAATTGACAGAAACATTAAAGCCAACAGCGCCGACCTAGCAATTTCGCTTACAGGCGTAGACGGCACTAACATTGCTGTAGTGCTTGCCGCCAACATCAAAGGCAGCAACATTGACGTATGGCGTGGATTCCTAGACAGCAACAACCAAATCATCACCAGCCCCAGCCAGCAGTTTTTTAAACGCTATTCTGGCATCGTCAGCAATTGCTCAATCACTGAAGATTTTAACGATCAGCTAAGAACAAGAATTGCAACCGTAGGAATTACCTGCGCCAGCTTTCGGACCATCCTAGAAAACCGCATCCAAGGCATTAAAACGACTCCCAAGGCGTGGAACTTTATCTACCCTAGCGACACTAGCATGAGCCGTGTTCCAGCGATTGCAGCCACCTATTTTGACTTTGGCAAACCACCACAGTTTGCGACCGTCAGCAGCAACACATCAAACGCCCAAACGACTGATACCGGCAGGGATAGCGCATGATTCGCGAAGCCAACAAACACGATATGCCTGAGTTGTTGCAAATGATGCGGGACTACAGCACGCAGACGCCTGTGCCAGCACTACAAGCAGCAGCAGCACATGATGAAGCGCACGTTACCAATTTAATGACGCAAATGATGGCAGGGCGTGGCTTTGTTTTGATTGACAATGAATCCCGAGGGTTTATTGCTGCGCTTATTACCACAAACGTCTGGTGCCCAGAAGTCTACGAACTGCACGAACTGGCGTGGTGGGTCAAGCCAGAGCATAGAAACGGAACTGTGGGCGGCAGGCTTTGGAAGGAATTTGATCGGCTGGCAACTGACTTGATTGATGACGGGCGCATTGACGTAGCTGTAACCGCTGTGATGGCTAACAATACTTGGATTGATTACACCAAACGAGGCTACAGCCCCATGCAAGCAACATTCTTTCGGGTGCATTAAATGGTTGCAACAATTATTGCTTATGGCATAGGAGCATTGGTTAGTGCGGGAGTAGCCGCTACTACAGCGTATGCTATTTCGACCTTTGCGGTTAACTTTGCCGTCAGCTATATTGTCGGTAGGATGTTTTCCCCGAATGACCCAACAGCAAACCAACCCGTTGACCAAGGCGTCAGACAACAAGTAGCGCCAAACACCACCAACAGCCTACCAATCGTATACGGCAACGCATATATGGGCGGCACATTTGTAGATGCAGTGCTAACAATTGACCAGCAATCTATGTACTATGTGCTGGCGATCAGCAGCATTAGCCCTAATGGGCAATTTACTTTTGATCGCACCAAGTTTTACTACGGAGACCGCTTAGTTACTTTTGATGCAACAGACTTAACCAAAGTTGTCAGTTTGACAGACGGTGCTGGCAATGTAGACACAAAAATTAGCGGCTATCTTTACATCAATTTGTATACCTCAACTGATGCCGGTGCTATTACTACCATCACGGGCAGCGCACCAAACACCGCAATGGGCGGCGCAAACATCATTGCAGCGGAACGCTGGCCTGCTGCTGTCCGACAAATGAATGGCTTGGCGTTTGCAATCGTAAAGCTAAACTACAACCAAGACGCAGGCACCACAAATCTACAAGCCATTACATTTAATGTCACGCAAAATCTAAACGGCACAGGCGCAGCCAAGCCTGGCGATGTTTGGGCAGACTATTTGGGAAATGAAGTCTACGGCGGCGGCATGGCAGCAGGCTTGATTAATACTGCATCTGCAACTGCGCTCAACACCTACGCAGATCAAACGATTACGTTTACTGACAGCAGCGGAAACCCTGCAACCCAAGCCAGATACCGCATCAATGGCGTGTTGGACACAGGGCAAAATGTACTTGCCAACATTGACCGCATCATGCTGGCCTGCGACAGTTGGAACGCCTATAACGCAGCATCTGGGCAGTGGTCAATCGTGATTAACAAAGCGGAAAGCACCGCATACGCTTTTGATGACACCAACATCATTGGCGACATAAAAGTTAGCCTGACAGATATCACAAGTTCGATCAATCAAATTGAAGCGCAATTCCCCAACAAGTTAAACCGTGACCAGCGAGATTTGGTATATCTTGAAACCCCGTCAAACTTGCTGTACGCCAACGAACCAATTAATAAATTCTCATGCAATTTTGACTTGATAAACGAGTCTGTCCAAGTCAACTATCTGGCAAACCGAGTGCTAGAACAAGCCAGAGAAGATTTGATTGTCGGCATCAATGCAGCCTATCCAGCCATCCAGCTAGATGCTGGCGATGTGGTATCCATCACAAACACCAGCTTCGGCTGGAGCGCCAAACTGTTTCGGGTAATGAAGGTCAGCGAGGTATCGCTACCTGACGGCAACCTGGGCGCAAGTCTAGAACTTAACGAATACAACGCTGCCGTCTACGACAACGCTACCATAGTCCAGTACAGCCCAGCACCAAATACGCAAATCACAGACCCGTCATTCTTTGGTGTGGTGCCAGCGCCAACAGTTACTAACAGTTACCCATCAGCGGCAGTGCCGACAATTATTGTGCAACCGTATGTAGGAACAGCCAGTTTTGTAACTATTGCAGAGATATGGTACTCAATAAATGCTAGCCCAACACCAAGCGAACTATATTTACTTGGGTTAACGCAAGTACCAAGCAATGGCGTGCCTATATCGCCAAATCAACCATTACCAGCAATAACAGCAACACTTCCAAACGGCAATTGGTATTTGTTTGCTAGATTAATAAATGGAATTGCAACCAGCAAATACTCGGCAGCATCTGCTATTTTGCAATGGCGTCCAACAACTTTTCAATACACCGAGCGTTACATTAACGTGCGCTACGGGAACGATCTAGTGGGCACAGGTTTTACTACCAACCCAAGAAACAAAGCGTACTACGGCCTGCAAAACACGCCCAGCACAACCGGCAGTCCTAACGCATCTGATTACATCTGGTATTTGGCATCATCTAATTTTTCAACTAATTTATATTTGCTTTACGTAAACCGTGGCAATCGCAAATTCAGTTTTGCAGTTGGTGCTGCATCGTTTGTAAACATTAGTCCTGTACTTGTGCCAACCGATACATCGGTGTATGACAGCACATTGTGGCTGGGATTACAAGATGGTATTAACAGTATTGATTTAGATGCAAGAACAGGGCAATTAACTGTTGTTGGCACACCAGCCACTTCAGTACAAGATGGTTTAATTAATGTAACTAACAATCCTAACGGCACAATGGTGGTAAAACTGGATTCATTTTTAAACTTTGGCGCAGGTGTGTATTCTAAAAATTTTTCCGTTGCTACATTAACAATTGATGTTTTTGGTAGAGTAGTAGGATTTACTTCCCCAGACGGGTTTTTTTACACTGAATCTACATTCCAAGCTACAGCAGCGCAAACAACATTTTCTGTAACGCACATTGTTGGCGATGTTTTAGTATTTAAGAATGGCTTGTTGCTTGATACAACAGAATACACCGAGACAAGCACAACCGTAGTTTTGGGAACAGCGTGTACAGTAAATGATACCGTTATCGTTATAAACATGAGGGCTGTTAGCACATCAGTTTATTATGAAGATTTAGGATTGTTTGTTGTTGATAATGGGTCAAATTTTATTGAATATTTAAATCAACCCTATCAAAATATAGTGGTAGGAGATAAACTTACATTTACAAATGTAGGAACACCAACGCAGTACACAGTAACAGCGTTTTATCCAAACACTAAAATAATTGAATTTAGCCCAAGTCAATTTAGCAGTTTAATTGGATTAAATGTTTACCGCTATATTGCAGCGTCATCAACTTATCGACCTTGGTCAAGATTTAGCGCAAACGTTACTGCGGTAACAACTTATACACCAACTACCATTACAATTAGAAACGGGTTTGAATCAATTTACGTTAATGGCGTTCAATTTACCGAACTTGATTATGATTTAAATGGCCCTGCAATTGTCGGATTTCCAGGCGCAGTTACAGGTAAAATAACAATTATTTTGTACGCACCCAACAATTATGGCGTGCCTGCCAGCAATGCAACAAACACACTAGCATACTCAGTTAATGGCGTTTTAACATACAATTTTTCAAGCAATCCTTTAGCAATGGAAGTCTACGCCAACGGGGTTATCCTTGCCAAAACTTACGACTACATTGCTTACGGATCAAATTACAACTTAGTCACTGCAATCCCAAATAATTTTACTTTGTTAAATCAACAAACATTTGCAAGAGATGGAGCAGCATAATGACCCAGGCCTTCAATTTAGGGCAACTAGCCAACAACCTTAACACCTCAGGCCAGCTTGATGCTACAGATGGCTTAGTCGGTGCAGTGCCTATAGCCAATGGCGGTACAGGTGCAACTACAGCAGCCAATGCCAGGACTAATTTAGACGTTGCGGCATCAACATACGCAGTGCCAGCAGGCGGCATTATTCTTTGGTACGGCTCAACTGCAAGCATTCCTGCTGGTTGGTATCTGTGCAACGGACAAATTACGCCTAGTTCTTTGACCACACCCGATTTGCGAGATAGATTTATTGTCGGTGCAGGGTCAACGTATGCGGTTGCTGCCTCTGGCGGTTCTGCCAATGCAATTCTTGTCAGTCACACGCACACCTTTACAGGCACGGCGCTAGGCACTCACCAACACACTGTTTCGGCAGAAAATAATAATTTTCCAGGGTCAGACATGGCTGGTGGAAGTTATGGTAATTATGCAACTGCAACAACATCCGCAGTCTCGGCAGGCACACCAGCAGGCACAAATAGCACGGAAGGCAGCAGCGGGACTAACGCCAACTTGCCGCCGTATTATGCTTTGTGCTACATTATGAAGTCATAAGACAAGAATCGTAGCCCTGCGAGTCAGCGGGGAGCGTCACCACCCGAGTTAGGGGAACATCTTGGCAAAATTTTCTAAGAACACCATCTCGCAGGTATCGGGGTTTGACAATCCCGTTATCGCTGGCGAGTTGGTCTACAACCAACAAACTTACTGGAACCTGACCCTTACAGCAGCGGATTCAGCAGGCGTCCAACAACCCGTAGACCTTACTGGCGTTATCATCAACGCACAAATTCTACGGCGCACTGTCACAAATTTAATTGACACTCGCAACGGGCTGGTGTTTGACATTGGCGATTTTTCACCAACACCCACGGCAGTCGCGTTAACCGTAAGCAACATTGTCACAGCGGCAGGCTCATTCACTGTCACGATCAACGATGCTACCTGGGGGCTGCTGACAACCGATGCCGAATTAGGCATTGACGTTAACAATCCAGTGTGTTTTTCTGGACGCATCAAAATTTCATTCCCTGCAAACTCACCCACACCTGCTGATGACAGCATCATTTTTTTGATGTTTTTAGTACGGTCTGACGGCATCATAAAAATTTAAGGGGAACAATCATGGCAAATATGCAAGTTACTGTTGTAGACGGCAACAATGTCACAGTCAGTTTAGATCGTGGTGTGGCAGGGGTTGGGATTGCAAGCGTGCAACTGGTTGTCATTAACCAAGCAAACTACCTGCTTATCACTTACACCAACGGCACGACCCAAACGGTTGGGCCTGTGGGCGTTATTCAATACAACGCAACAAGCCCAATTAACATCACTGGTTCTACGATTAGTTTGACAACCGTGCCGGTTAATCTTGGCGGTACTGGTCAAACCACAGCAAATGCTGGCCTCAATGCTTTGCTACCGGCACAAGCAAGCCAGGCCAACAAGTACCTTCAAACTGACGGCACCAATTCATCCTGGGACGCCATCAGCCTGTCTACTGCCGACATCACTGGCATTTTGCCTGTTGTCAATGGCGGCACTGGAGTAGGAACAAGCACAGGCACTGGCAACACAGTCCTATCAACTTCCCCGACCTTGGTCACGCCCGTCTTGGGCACGCCAGCGTCAGGAACCCTCACCAACACCACAGGATTGCCCGTAGCGACCGGCATCAGCGGGTTGGGCACAGGTATAGCCACATTCCTTGCAACGCCTTCTAGCGCCAATCTAGCCGCTGCATTGACGGATGAAACAGGCACAGGCGCTGCCGTATTTGCAACCAGCCCGACACTTGTCACGCCAGCTTTAGGCACTCCC
>Ga0209191_1000995_pt1 | contig 19578 bp, 18 predicted proteins | sample S_130626_EF_Meta_FD_187320 | JGI IMG/M metagenome (GOLD analysis project Ga0209191, IMG submission 187320) | Freshwater microbial communities from Lake Simoncouche, Canada to study carbon cycling - S_130626_EF_MetaG (SPAdes) (version 2) | ecosystem: Environmental > Aquatic > Freshwater > Lake ...
TCAATGTCATTTGTTAAAAGGTGCAAAACACATTCTTGATTATATGACTCATCAGCAATGGCCCTAAATAGCGCTCCTAAACCACCGTACTGAGGCAAACTTGCTCCGTGAATATTCAGCATTTTCAACTTAGTTGGAAATCTACTTACATTGAAAATCATAGAACATTGAATTGCTACTAACAACTCAGGTTTAAAGTTTTCCACAATGTCTAGTAACTCATACTGATTTGTAACAGTTAACTTCGAGGAATAATCAACTGATTTTTTCTTCATTCTATTACGGCACATGTAAATTTTTAATACTTGACCTACAGTCAATTTCCGGCGAAAAATTAATTTAATAGTTCGTAAAAGTTGGGGCGATTTATCTAGAACTATTTGAAAATTATTTAAGCCAAACTCATTTTGAATTTCAGTGGCTAAAATTATATCACTTGTTATTAGTAATTTTTTTGAGCCAAACTCAATCATATCGAAACCATAACATATATGTTAGAAAAAATTATTCTTATTAGAAGATATTAACTTTTCAATCTTATTATAAGCTTTTAAATTAAGTGGCAGGTTTACAATTGAACTGGATAATTTTCTTGCGATCAAATACTCATCTATCTGATCTTGTACATATGGTTCAATTTCTGGAATAGAATAATCAATAACTTCTCCAATTTCAATGCCAAAACCCTCGAAATAACTAATAACAGCTCGCTTATCACTAACTTGTACTGGAAAGTGCGATGGGTTTGCCCCATCATCAAAAGCTATAGGTTTCCATTCTTCTATGGATAATATCAACCTTTGGTACTTCCTAGATATGTCTTGACGTAATTTTTTGTTTCGGTGATAATGCTTCAAATTAGCAATTCCTACCGCACATTCAAATTTAGAAATAACAGTCCCAGCATCGGGAGGAAATCTTATTTTTCCATCTCTGTGATATGCATTTTCCAAATGGTTTAAAAGATTTGTTTTTTTCTTTATAAAGTATGTAATGCTAAATAATGGTTTTGTAAATGCAATTTTTGCCGAGGAAATATATATCATTCTACGCAAGTTTTTTCTAAGTCCAGCTTTTTTTAAGTTTTTCTCTTTCCACATTGTTATTGAATCAAAAATCTCTTTATCATTTGTACTCAGCATCCCCCCAAATATGGAGCTAACAGATTTGGAAATATTTAAGCCAAAAATACTTACATCACCGAATTGGCTAATGTTTTTTCCTTGCCATTGGGCATCAAATGAATAAGCACAGTCTTGAATTAAATAAATTTTCCTATTAACTTGGGAATTATATTGATCTAACAAATGCTTCAACTTATCCTGATTCACGGATTGTCCAAAATTATTTGTTACAATAATTGCCCCAGTTTTAGTTGTTATTTTCCCTCGTAATTCTTCTAAATCTATATTAAAAGTTTCTTCTTCAACGTCACAAAAAACAACTTTGTTTCCAGATAAACTCACTGCATGAGCGACAACCGAACAGGTATAAGCTGGAACAATTATTTCTTGGTTTTTTAGTTCTAATGCTTCTATTGCAGCTAGCAATGCAACTCTGCCATATGGGAAAGCGGAGGATTTATGGACCTCAATTTTTTTCGAAAATTCATTTTCAAATTTTTCAACCAATTTATTTTGAAATAAAAACTTTACTAGAGTTTCTATAGGATAAAATTCCACCACAAATCTAGGAATCACTATTAGCCTCAAGATTATTTTCGTCTCCGATTTGCCAATAGCCGGCACTGGCCATTTCACTGAAATAATTATTATTATCATTTAGTTTGATATACTTGCTACCTGAAATGTCAAATGTGTCAACATGGACCAGCTGCTCTTGCAGATATATTACTCGTTTGTGCGAAAACGCTTTTATAAAATTTTCTTTAAAAAAGAATTTAACAATTATTTTTTTCAACAATTGATTTATTTTAACTGAATTTTTAGACATGAAAAAAACTAGTCGTGACATAGATAAATTAAAAGCATTTTGAATTTTTGGATTATAAATACCAAATTTTGATTCAACTGTAATTACATCTCCGGTTATATTTGCAACGTTTGTATTATTATAAATTTCCGCAGTTACAATATTTCTATTTTTTACGAATCTTGATAAATTACCACGAATTATCTGATGATTCTCTACAAAATTTTCAAAATAACCACCTTTATTTACGGATATATACGTATGTTGGTTGCGATTTTTGTCAATAATTATTCCGGTTTTTTTATAGTGTATTCTAAAGTTGTATGGTTCAGTAATAATCTCTGCTATATTTGTCTGTTTGCCTTCTTTACTACAAGCAATTGCAGAATCGACATAGGAGTTAAAAAGTGGACTTAGGTTTCCATCATCAACCGCAAGTAAAGTGATAGTTTTCTGGTGAGATATATTAAAATTCATTTTTTGTGTTATAACTCTAGCTTTAGGAAAAAACTCAGCTAATTTTGAAATTCCACCCGGATAATATATGCGTGTTCCTCTGGAACCGAAGTTTCCTCCAAAAGATCCATCCGGCAGGACAAAATGATCTAAAATATTCAAAGAAGATTCTATATTTTTTTCTATATTTTTCACTCCATGTTCAATATAAATGTCTGCTAAATAGTCCATTGTTAAAGTTTGATAACCGGGGTCAAATCCTTGATACTCCATAAAAGCGCCATCTTCATTTTGAAAACTTAGTAGGGTCTCGAGAAATTTGTTAGCTCTGTTGAGTAAATACGCATCTCCAGTTAGTTTATAGCCGCGAAACAAAGAAGCGGAAGCAGCCCCCCAATGATTTGCGATTACCGCATGTTTCTCTGGATATTTGCATACAAAAGTTTGAATAATTTGAACTGTATCTTTACATAAATCATAAGTATCATTGTCAATTATATTTTTTAAATTATTCAATGCACCAGCTAAATTGTAACTAACTAAAGCCGATACACACCAAGATTTTTCATATGGAAATGACTCTTCAAGGCTACCGTCTTTTCTAACTATTTTCCGAGTAGCAGTAAAAACTGAAATAAGTCTTTCAATGAATTCATCTTTATGGGAACTATACGGCCATAAATTTGCATCATACAATTTTAGCATTCCATCGACAACTCCTTGATTCGTAGAATTAGTAAAATCAATTGTGCGCCAACTCCAATATCTTCTATCAGAATTTCCATAAAGTGGGTGAAGTTTATTGGAATTTAAATTACTTAAAATTCTTGGAAGTGTCGATCTAATTAAATCTAAATATGGGTTCATGGATTTTTTACATTTCTGTAAATAAAAGAGCAAACTAAATTAAAATTTTTACTTGGAAATAATTTTCCAAAAGGCCAATAACAAATTTCAACTTTTTTAAAATTCTTATCTAATTCTGATATTATTTTTGAGGCAAAATTTGGATGTTCCCAACAAATTATTTTATCTGGATCGATTAAAGTTTTTTTCTTAAACCATTTTCGAGTTGTGAAGTACCTACCAGTTCCCCAAGCTAATCCACCTTCGAGTGGAATTGCTCCGAATAAGATGCCATTTGGTCGTAAAACCTTCTTTATAGTTCTCAAGTGTTCATCTAAATTTTCAATATGTTCTAACGCAAAAAAAGTACTTACCAAATCCACGCTTTTATTAGGTATTTTAAGCTTTTCATTGCGTTTAACAATAATTTTTTTATAATTTACTTTCTGTTTAATCAATACCCTTTCAGCCATATTTGCCATTTCGGCATGTACATCCACAATTATAAATTTTTTAGGTTTATCCGACCAATATTTAGAATGTAATAGCTTTCCAGGCCCAAATTCTAGTAAAGATTTATCTCTAAAATTAACTTTCGCAGCAATCTTATAACCTTGCTTATTAACAAAAAATCCTACTCCTCTGTTTTGATTCTTTTCGTTAAATTGTACGTATAATTTCTGCCAAGTAGACCAATCTGAATCATTTCTAAATGGAGTACTTCCATATTTTTTACGGTCGCCCCATAAACGTTTCACTAAAAAATACGGTAAAAATTTATTGAAATTTAACATAAAATCCTTGCTCACTTATTTAATTGAAGTATCTGTAAAACCTCATTAAACCCAACATGCCAACTATATCTAGGAGATAGGGTATGTGGATGCCATAATACTGAGGCTCTTCCGTTGAATTTATTGTTTTTTTCCCATAATTCCCAAATAGCCGCCCTTATCTGAGTAGGACTTAGGTCCAAATACATATAGAAATGAGAATCCATAAATATGGTTGGCGTGGCTCTAATATCAAAAGTTCTATTCTCGCGTGAATTCCAGGGTTTCCATGTAAAGCTCATAGAATTTCTAAAACCTGGTCTGTCGTTAAACATAAGGGTTTCATCATGTTCAAAAAAATTTCCTTCTAAAGCACTCCATGTATCACGCCACGAAAACCTTAGCCAGTGGTTTCTATTATCTTTAACAGAATAACCAATAATTCCCTCAAGCATGTTTTTTTCAAGTCTAATAAGCTCGGAATCATTGGCGCCTTTTACTGAAGTATGAAGCCCGACCGACATCTTAGAATTTAATATATGTACGAGCAGCTCTCGTAATTCTACGCCTACTGTGTAGCGTGGATCATAAAAATTGAACATTTTTCTTTTGCTATCTAAGCAAACATAGATATTAATTCGCATATTTGATAAGTTATTATTTGAAATTAAAAAAGATTTAAAATTCTCACACAAATTTGTTTCTTTACTATTGATAATAAATTTTACAATATAATTCATATCTCGTGAAAATTCATTAAATTTTAATTTCTTAACAGATTTAGACGCACGGTAAAAAAGAAATAAAAAGTGTTTCAGGGTATGTACGGGCGCTTTTGAAATGGCATCTAAATCAAAAGTTAACGTAAGGTTTGACATGGGCAAAACGTTAGGAGCTTTATTTACACCAAATAATTCACTAAACCATAAATCCAGGAAAAGTAAGATCTCATTAACAATTGGTTTTTCCCATGCTCTTTGATCCCAATTTTTTAAATTATTTGAATATGAATTTATTGAACCATATTTTTCTTCCCAATTTCTTTCATGCCAACATTCAAGTAAAATGAACACGGCTGCCCACCAGTCAATGTTAAACCATTGCATTTCTTCTGTTACTAATTCACTTGGAACAAGTAGTTTTTTATTGCTGATGATACTGCTTGCCCAATTAGGAATTTCTATCTCTACTAACTTTAAGCTTTCGGTAAAAGCAATATTTTCGCTACTTAAAATTGGTAATTTTGATAGATGGTCTTGAGATTCCTCAAAAAAGGAAGCTGCTGCTTCAATAACATGATTTTTCACTTGAATATTGCTAGGAAACTTTGGCATGATTAGTTAAATTTTTTTATGCTACCTGAAGTTGTATATCTGTACTTCCATCCAGTCCGAGGCCAATGATATAAAAATAAAATAATAAAATAACCAAAAGTAGTAATATTTGTGACCATTTTGCTCTCGTTCTGTTTCTTATCGTATCGCAAAGTGAAAGGTATTTCGGTAATCTTTGCACCCAGTAGATGTAATTTCAATAATTTTTCAATTGTACATGAGAAACCAAAGTTTTTTAATTGTATAAAGTCATTACCATAAATTAGCACAGCCTTCTGGATAATTCTGGCGCTATAACCTCGATATCCAGATGTATATTCCTTTATTCTTGGCTTAATAGGGAACATTAACCATAAAATTCTGTTTGCAATTAAACTTAAAGATTTCCTATAATTTGGTACACCTAATTGACTTCCATTATCTATAAATCTTGAAGCAACCACAACGTCGAATCCTAATTCTAATTTATCCTGTATCCGCGAAATATATTCTGGTTCATGAGTGCTATCGCCATCCATTCTAATAATATAATCGTTTGCGTTAGTATTTTGCGCAGCAAACTCAAAAAGTGTTCTAATAGTTTCGCCCAACCCCCTATTTAATTTGTGTTCCAAGAGAGTGATTCTTTTATCTTTACTTGAATAGATTTTTGCAGCATCGTTAGTATTATCAGTACTTCCATCGTCGCAAATTACTATCTGAAATTTTAGTTCTTTTATCTCAAAATAATTAATCAAATTTTCGATTAGTTGTCTAAGATTCAAACCCTCATTATAAGCCGGCAGCAAGACAAATGTGGTATTATTTTTTATCATTATATTTTTCTGTTAACAAAATTCTCATATAATAAAACTGAAATATCTGTTCCAATTCCGGTAAAAATATCTTTTGGATTAATCACTAAACAGTCAGATTTGAAATTTCTTTGCGTTAAATTCGAGTTTAAATCATTTTCTGTGTGGAGTATATATATATCTATTTCGCTTTCAGGTATTTCAAGTGTTTTTAAATTCAGATCATGAATTTCGCTTGCTGAAAATAAATTGTCCTCACAATATACGATTGATCCCTTTTTCCCCAATAAATTAGTGAGACTAAAAATACCAGAATTATAGACTTCTTTTACACCGGCACGATATGCAATTCCAGAAATAAGAATAGTCTTATTTTTTAAATTAGGCAATAATTTACTTAAAAGCTCAACAAAATAATTTGGCATACCTTCGTTAATATTTCTTGCTTCCTGAATTATTTTCGCTGATTTGTCTTGGTTTAAGTAGAAATATGGATATACGGGTATGCAATGACCTCCTACAGATATTCCAGGTTGATGTATATGAGAAAAATTTTGAGAATTTGAAGATTCTATAACACTGTAAATATTAACACCGATTTTAGCTGCATACATCGCAAATTGATTAGCTAGTGCTATATTTAAATCTCTATATGTTGTTTCAGCTAATTTAACAAATTCTGCACTCTCCGTACTCTCCAATTCCCAAACTCCATTAGGTTTTGATAAATCGTTTCTTATATCAAAATCAAGAACTTTTTCGTAAAAATTGACTCCTTTTTCAGCGCAGGTTTTAGTTATTCCACCAACTATTTTAGGGTATTTTCGTAAATCCTCAAATATTCGACCAGTTAAAACTCGTTCGGGAGAAAAAACAACATTAAAGTTTATTCCAACTTTTAAACCGGAATTTCTTTCAAGGGAAGGAACGAAACGATTTCTAGTTGTTCCAATTGGTAACGTAGTTTCAAAGCAAATTAGTGCACCCTTCTTTATGTTTGAACCAATCAAGGCAGTCGCCTTATCCATTTCTACAAAATCCGGCTCTGCCTTTCCGTTAACAAAAAGTGGTACAACTACAACAATTACATCTGCATGATTTATTGCCTCTGAGTAATCTAGTGTTGCTCTTAGCATCTCCTTACTCACTACATCTGTTAAATACTCATTAAGATGTGCCTCCCCTGGGAAAGGCTCTAGCCCTTGGTTTATTAATGCAACAGTTCTAGAGTTAATATCAACTCCAGTAACTGAGTTCCCTTTCTTTGCATATTGCACTGCCAGTGGTAATCCAATTTTTCCCATACCAATCACGGCAATATTCATAGACTTACCAAACTCTTTGAAGTATAGCTCTCAATAATTGCCTCAGCGATTTTTACTGTTGTTGTTCCTTCTTCTAATGAAACTATATTCGATTCCTTTCCTAATACAGCGTCTCGAAAATTCTGATGCTCGACTATAAGTGGTTCTGGCTTTTCAAAAGCAAGAATATGAACATCTCCTTGGGTGACACCACGGAAGTGGGCTAAACCTGCTTCAGAGATATCTACTTTTCCATTTTCGTAATAGGTCAGATCTGCACGAAGTGTGTCTGCAACAAAGGTACCCCTTTCTCCAGTAATAATAATTTTGCGCTCTTTTAGTGGACTCAACCAGTTAACAAGGTGACTGACAACTATCGAATCGTCTAATAAGCCTGAGATTGATATTAAATCTTCATGTTTTCTACCTGAACGAAATGCAGCATTAGCACTTACTTGGACATATTTTTTTCCAGTAAGCCAAGAGGTAAGGTCAATGTCGTGGGTTGCTAAATCTTTAACCACCCCAACATCGGATATACGTGATGGAAAAGGACCTTGACGTCTAGTAGCAACTTGGTAAATGGTACCTAACTCACCCGCCAAAACTCTTTTACGAGCCTCCTGGAGTGCAGAGTTAAATCTTTCAATATGACCAACCGCTCCTATTACTTTTGCTGCTTTTGCAGCATCTCTAATTTTTAGTGCAGAGGCATAAGTGTTTGCTAGTGGTTTTTCAACAAGAATATGGATACCACTGTCGATCAACTGCAATGCAATATCTTCATGAAAAGCAGTTGGAGCCGAAACTACGCAATAATCCACCCCGAGTTTTATAACACCCTCCACGCTATTGAGCACATTAAAATTTGGTAACACTTTTTTTGCATCGCCCTGAGGGTCAGCCACAGCCACAAGATCTACTCCATCTAAGTTGGAAAGTACGCGTGCATGATTGGCCCCCATCATTCCTAATCCAATAATTCCAGCGCGTAGATTAGCCATTAACAACCCTGTTTAATTCGTTAACAGTAGAGGCAATTCTCTTTAAATCACCCTTTGATAATGATGGGTGAACTGGTATTGAAAGCACGCTCTCTGTAGCTATTTGTGTTTGAGGTAATGACATAGAGCTATTAAATGCAGGAAGTTTATGCACTGGAATTGGGTAATAAATACTATTTCCGATTCCTGAGTGAGTTAACTGTTCTGAAAAAATATCACGGTTTTTTGAAACTCTAATTGTGTATTGATGAAATACGTGGGAAAAACCAAGCGGAATGATGGGAATCGCTACATTTTTGATTTGATTAGATAACGCCATTGCGTTATCTTGCCGTTTTTTGCTCCACTTTAAAAGGTGTTTGAGTTGCGCTCTACCGATAGCTGCGTGAATGTCTGTCATGCGTAAATTGAATCCCACTAACTCATTTTGATATCGCTTCTCCATGCCTTGATTTCTGTATAGCCTAGCTAGCCGCGCGTGAGCTTTATCTTTAAAAACAATCATTCCACCCTCACCAGATGTCATATTTTTTGTTGGATAAAAAGAGAATGCTGCTGCATCGCCAAAGGTACCCACTGGTTGGCCGTTTACTGAGGCTGTGTGGGCCTGTGCAGCATCTTCTATTAATAAGAGCTTGTTTCTCCTTGCAATCTCAACAATCCGAATCATATCTGCGGGTAATCCATAAAGATGAACTACCTGAATAGCCTTAGTACGGGGAGTAATTGCGCTTTCGATTAGTCCGGGATCAATATTGTAAGTATCTAAATCAATGTCTACGAAAACAGGAGTAGCGCCGGTAAGTGCCACTGAATTGGCAGTAGCTGCAAAAGTAAATGATGGAACGATTACTTCATCACCAGCGCCAATTCCAAGACTCAGAAGCGCAAGGTGAAGAGCTGAGGTGCCAGAATTTACAGCAACACATTCGCGTTCGTTAACTAAACATGAAAACTCATTTTCAAATGCAAGAACTTCTGGGCCTTGAGTCAGAATTGACGAGCGCAAAACCCGATTGACCGCTTTCCGAACATCGCGTCCGATTATTGGCTTTGCAATTGGAATTTGAGATTTTTTCATTACTCTGCTTCAATCAAATTTGAACCTTCAAGACGGTAAAGTTTTTTGGAAACTGGGCACCTGAATACTTTTGAACTTTGTTCAATTAGCTTAACTCCATCTTTTCCTACCCAACCGATCTGTCTAGCGGGAACTCCTAACATAAGAGCATAATTTGGCACATCTTCTACTACTACAGCTCCAGCGCCAACCAATGCCCATTTGCCAATTTCAATCGGCCCCACACAGATAGCACCGGCACCGATTGAGGCACCTTCTCCAACTAATACGCTGGCTTTATTCCAATCTGAAGAACTTTTCTGAGTATTATCTGAATTTATCGCGCGAGGGTTATGGTCGTTTGTGAAAATTACACCAGGCCCAATAAATACGCCATTACCAATTTGTGCTGGTTCATAAATTAAAGCATTATTCTGAATTTTTGAGTTGTCACCAATACTTACACCAGATCCGATATACACATTGCTACCAATAATTACATTAATCCCTAAATCAACATTGCTACGTATGTGAGCATGATGCCAAATTTTAACATTATTACCGATAACAACAGAATTTTCTACAATTGCAGTTTCTGCAATAAAATTTTTGCTCATTTCCACCGCACTTTCTAGGGTAAGCCAAGCATAACTCCTTATTTTATGAAGAGGGCTCAGCCTACGGTGTATTTGTCGAGTTAACTTGGCTGAACCAACATCGACATACCCATGTTGGCGAGAGTGAAATTTAACTCAATTCTTATAAAAAATGATTAGTTCGAGTACCCCATAGTATTGCAATAACCGGAAATTTAGACTTAAACTTCTGCTTTAATGCGAACTTTAGAATAGAATATATAAGTGAGTAAATTTATTGTACCTATTACCGAGCCGAATATCGGCAAAAAAGATGTTATTAATTTAATGAAAGTTTTATACAGCGGGAATTTAATTCAAGGCACTAAAGTTGCCGAACTTGAAAAATTAATGTGCCAATATTTCGGTGTAAACTATGCAGTTCTGGTTTCAAGTGGGACTTCTGCTCTACACTTAGCTCTTTTGTCAATATCAATTGGACCTGGCGACGATGTTATAACTACACCTTATTCATTTATTGCAACTGCTAATGCCATAAAGCTAACTGGCGCGAATGTAGTATTTGCAGACACGTGTAAAGATGGTGTAAATATTTGTTCAAGTTCGCTGGAGTCAAAAATTACCCCACAAACAAAAGCAATATTGATTGTGCACGAGTTTGGAATTTCGGTAGATTTTGATGAAATAGAAAAAATATCATTAAAATACAATATTCCAATACTTGAGGATTCGGCATGCGCTATGGGTTCCGAGCATCGTGGTACAAAATTAGGAACAGCTGGAAAATTAAGTTGTTTTTCCTTTCATCCCAGAAAGATAATTACTTGCGGAGAAGGCGGCTTGATAATAACAAATGATCGCTATCTTGCTGAGTACGTAATTTCTATGCGGAACCATGGTTTAACTATAAACCCAATTTCTGGTGAAAAAAAATATATTAGGTATGGGTTTAATTATCGAATGACAGATTTATCAGCATCATTAATCATAGGCCAGTTACATAGAATTGGCTCAATCATTAATAAACGTTCGGCAATAGCAAAAAAATATTTTAATGAAATTAACAATTCAAATATTACTTTTCCTGCCTATCCATCAAACTCTTTATTTAATTTTCAAACTTTTCCAATTTTACTTAAAAATAGAAACGCTGCAAATTTGTTTATAACTCACATGCAGGAACAAGGAATTGAAGTTACTAGACCTGCACAATTTATCCCTCAAGAACCATCATTTGAGGTGGGCATGCTTAATAGTAAAGAGAATTATCCGAACGCATTTAACCTTTGGGAACGATGTGTTGCAATTCCTTTGTTCGGCAGAATGTCTAAAAAGCAAATTAAATACGTTATTGATAGGATAAATAGTTATGAATAAATTAATTAAAAATAAGAAAATTTTTATAACTGGAGGAGCCGGATTTATAGCAACAAAAATTATTGAAAGTTTATTCATTGAAAATGAAATAACAGTTTTTGATAATTTTGAAAGAGATTCACTTTCGAAAAGTACAGTCATAAATAAGGATTCTGTGCATATTATTAATGGTGATGTTTTAAATGTAGATCAGTTAATAAAAGCAGCTAAGGGCTCTGAAATATTTATTCATGCCGCAGCAATTGCCGGAATAGATACCGTTGCGAATAATCCGGTTAAAACAATGCGAGTTAATATGCTCGGAACGGCAAATGCTCTTGAAGCGGCAATTAAAGTAGGAGTGACCGACAGATTTATAAATATATCTACTTCAGAAGTTTTTGGTAAATTTGCCTACAAGCTCAAGGAATCTGATGTTACTAGTTCTGGTAAAGCCGGTGAAGCACGGTGGACTTACGCAGTTTCTAAACTTGCAGGCGAACACTTATCATTGGCTTATTATTCTGAATATGGGCTTCCGGTAGTAAATATAAGACCGTTCAATATTTATGGACCTGGGCAAACTGGTGAAGGCGCTTTGATTAAGTTTATACAACAAGCAATTAACAATGAAACAATTATAATTGATGGTGATGGTTCTCAAATTAGAGCTTGGTGTTATGTTGATGATTTAGTAGATGGCTTACTACTGGCGATAACTAAACCTAAGGCTGTTGGTGAAAGTATAAACCTAGGTAATATGAGAGCGACTATGACTATTTTAGGACTTGCAAATACTGTCTGTAGAGTACTGAAAAGCAATTCTAAAATAATTCACTCTGAGCCACTTTCACAAGATATCGAAATAAGAGTCCCGAGTCTAGAAAAAGCGAATTTGATACTCGGTTTCCAGCCGATTGTAGATTTGGAAGAGGGAATACAAAATACAGCTGATTGGCTTAAATCATCCAATACTTCGGTTGGTTAGTAAATGGAGACCATACAGTACTGCACTATCTGTCTTTATAACTCGACATTAAGTGGAATAAGTTTTGATTTTGATGGAAAATGCAATTATTGTTACCAAATTGACCAAATTAAAAGCATATACCAGCCAACAAGTGATGTAGGTAAAGAACTACTAGATAAAATTATAAATGAAATTAAATTGAAAGGTCGGGGTAAGAAATATGATTGTGTTGTAGGAATTAGCGGTGGCACAGATTCATCGTTTCTATTGATGAAATGTATTGATTGGGGACTCAGGCCATTAGCTGTTCACTATGACAACACTTGGAATTCTGCAATCGCTTCACAAAATATTTATAAAATAACTAATGAACTAAAAGTTGATTTATTTACCTACGTTGTAAATTACGCTGAATCTAATGATCTTAAATTATCATTTTTAAAGGCTAGAGTCAGAGAGTTTGATGCTGACACTGATATCGCATTTATACAGACACTTAGAAGTGTAGCTTCAAAACATAGAATTAAATATATTTTAGAGGGGCACTCATTTTTGACTGAAGGTTTAACCCCAGTTGGAAGTAACTACCTTGATGGGGCATATGTGCGCGATGTTCATAAAAAATTCGGCTCCATAAAATTAAGAACTTTCCCAAATATGACTTTAATCCAATTTCTTAAATGGATACTAATTTTTCGACAAAAATTCATTCGTCCTCTTTGGTACATTCCTTATTCAAAAGAAGAAGCTAGAAAGGAATTGGTTGAAAGGTTGGGGTGGAAGTATTATGGTGGGCACCATTTAGAAAATTATAGTTCAAATTTTGCGCACTCGGTTTGGTTGCCAGAAAAATTTAATTTAGACTATCGAATATTGACGTTAGCTGCAGATGTTAGGGAGGGAAGAATCAGTAAAACAACAGGCTTACATGAATTATTTAGTGCGCGACACAAGCAGGCAGATTTATCAAAATACTTACTAGCAAGGCTAGATTTATCTTCACAAGAATTGGCAACTTTAATAACCGGGCAGCAAAGAAATTGGAAGGAATTCAAAACTTATAAGAAGTTTTTTGAATCTTTTGCATTTATTTTCTATGTATTTGCGAAGATTAATTTAGTACCGATGAGCTTTTATATTAAGTACTGTAAGAAAGATAAAGTAAGGTGAATATAGTCATTGATTATGGTGTTGGGAATGTAGGGTCAGTAATCAATGCTTTTGATAGAATTGACTTTGAATTTATCTTAAGTAATGATATTTCATTAATTAAAAAGGCAACCAGATTAGTGTTTCCTGGGGTAGGCAATTTTGACTTTGCAATACATGAATTGCGAAAAAATGGATTGGTTTCTATTCTTGATGAGAAAATCAATAACGAGAAAATTCCTACATTAGGAATTTGTTTAGGAATGCATCTACTGGCCTCTTCGAGCGCCGAATCAAATTATCCTGGATTAGGTTTTTTAAATTATGACATAAAACGACTGAAATCAGCTCGAGGATTGTCAGTTCCTCATATTGGTTGGGATTATGGCACTGTTGCTTTTGAAAATTCTATGACTAATAATTTAAAAAGTAGAGAATTATTTTACTTTTCTCATTCATACGCTTTAATGCAATCAGAATATAATGAAATACTTTTGACTTCAACTTATGGTGAAAATTTTGTCTCAGCATTCCAGAAAGGTAATTTAGTTGGTACCCAGTTTCATCCTGAAAAAAGTAGTGCTGCAGGTGAAATATTTCTTCAAAATTTTTGTAGAATTCAAACATGAAGCCAAGAGTAATACCCATAATAACAATTTCTGAAGGCAGGGTTGTAAAAACAATTAATTTTCGGGATCCAAAATATGTAGGAGATGTTATTAATACAGTTAAAATTTTCTCTGACCTCGGTGCGGATGAAATTATTATTCTAGATATTACAGCCACCTTGGGAAAGAAAGTTTTTGACTTACGTTTACTTGAGAAATTGGTACGATTTTGTTCAGTTCCACTTGGGGTGGGAGGAGGAATAAGCCAGAGTGCCTATGCACAGAAAATAATTAGTATCGGGTGCGAAAAAATTGTCATAAATTCTAATACTTTCTCAAACCCGGAAATGTTGACCGAATTATCATCTATATTAGGTACTCAAGCTATCGTAGGTGGAATTGATTACATCAAATCAATTAATCGAGTTACGTCGCATGGCGGAAAAATAATTCGTGATGCAACTCCAGTCAATCATGGTAAATTCTTAGAGAAAATTGGAGTAGGAGAAATTTTCTTAAATAATATTGAAGCTGATGGTACTAGGAAAGGGTTTGATTTTGAAACTCCTAGATTGTTATCCAATACTGTGGAAGTTCCAATAATTGCGTGCGGAGGCATTGGATCTCAAAATGATATTACGGAAATTTGTAAGTTAAAAAGTTTATCTGCCGTTGGCGTTGGTTCTTTTTTCATGTTTCATGAGGATAACACCAACGTGGCTATTCATTATGAAAATAATCCCGAATAATAATATTTATGATTAAATGTCCAGCTTGCGAGTCACTAGAGACTAAAACTGAAATTTTTATAGAGAATTACCCTATATCTATTTTCCCACATAGCAATGAAGAAGCTATGCGAATGCCTGTGCATAGTATTTTGGTATACAGATGCGATAATTGCAAACATAATTTTTTAGAAAATAAATCACACCTTGATTATATTTATAATAATGCTTATATCAATTATCCTCACCAACATAGCTCAGAAACATTTTCATATCGTGAGGAATTTGCAGATTTTTTTGTTAATTTTAAACAAATAGAAATTGAAGAATTGCTTGAAATAGGAAGTAATAGCTTTAATAACCTACTGGAATTTTCGGGAATTGCTGGTGGTGTCACCGGAATATCGTTGGAAGCAACGCCCAAGCAATCTCAAAATATTGAATTAATTCAAGGATCTTTTGACTCACTTAATTTTGATAAAAAATTTACAATAATTTTATCAAGATTTGTATTAGAGCATATATATGACCTAAAGTCTCACTTGAATAAAGTATTTGATATTCTTAATATTTCGGGTTATTTTATTGTGCAAGTGCCGAATCCAAGTAAAATGTTAAGTAATAACGTATTTAATGTTTTAGCACATGAACATTTACATTATTTTACTGAATGCTCACTAAGAACTTTATTTGCTCAAAACGGATTCGAGATTATTGAATTACTGAACGGGAATTCTTTTCTCGTTTGTGCCAAAAAAAGTGAGCAATTAGACAATAGTTCTATTGCAAAAATTAATAGTACTGATATAAATTCGGTTTTATTCGATCAAGATGTATTTAAAAATCTTGGAGAATACATTCAATCTGAAATATATAGCAGTCGAAAAGTAGTAATATACGGTGCCGGCTTAAATTTGATAGGCCTATTTTTAGTTAATCCAGCCTTGAGAGTCAATCCTAATATACAAATTGTAGATGATAATTATCTAATTATTGGAAAGTTTATGCCAAATTCTAGTATTGAAATTATACGATTAGACCAAACTCAAATCAATAAAAATAGTATTATCATAATTCTTGCCAACAGTACCTACCAAGATTTAATTGTCGATCGAATCAAGAAACTTGGTTTACATAATAAAGTTTTCAATGCTAATCTTGTTGAATTAAATTTGCATAATTAGATTGATTCATCCCTACATTTTTATTTGCAGTACTAAATTACAGTGAATATATCTTGAATTCTTCTCTCATAAGTTCCCAACTGATATGAGAAGCGAGGTTGAATCGGAGTTTCATTAATGATTCTTTGTAAAAGCAAATGGGGCTCGTTATAACCGCAAAGTGCTCGACCATATGTTGTTCCAGAAAATCTCGGATTAATTTCAAAGATTTTTACTACCCCATCTTGAATTCTACATTGCACATTTACTACACCTTTAATGCCGAGCTTAGATATAGAATCTTCGATTTGGTCACTTATATTTTTATCTTTTATGAAAATTCCTTGGGATATTCCAGAACTTAATACCAAATAAGGTTCTTTCACATTTTGTGTGAATTTATTTAATACTTTGCTGCCGTGCCCAATGCCATTCATAATAAATCGTTTCATTATAATTGAATTTCGGACTAAACCATCAACAGGATCTGTAATCACGCCAACGGTATATTCGCCCGACGTAGAATCAATATACTCTTGGCAAATGAGTTTTCCATAATTTTCTAGCCAAGTAGGTACCAAAGAATCTAACTCTTTCTTGCTTTGAATAATTATAACTCCCTTAGATCCACTTCCTCGCGCAGGTTTTAAAACTAATGGAAAAAATTCAATAGAACCTAAATCATTTTTTGAATTTATGGGAATACTAATAGGTTGAGGGATATCTAAGGTAGACAAAGCTTTAATTAATAAATTTTTGTTTAAGCATAAATCAACTACTATATAATCAAGAGTTATTGGTTTAACCCCGTTCAATTCAAAAATATGTGAGTTTCTGCTAATCAGCATGAGCTCGTCTTCGCTACCTGGCAAGATCGCCTGTACATCATATTCTTTACAAAGTGCTAACAAACTTGCTATGTACTTGGGATTACTTGAATGTGGCAATTTTTTATAAATATCAATGTAGTAATCATTTCTCTCGGTGCTGTCTACATTTGTTCCAATAATTCTATAAAGGTTTCTATACATAAATAGTGATTTAGCTATTTGATGTCCAACGCTATTTTGTGACACTCCAGAAACTAGGACTGTGATTTTATCCTCAAAACTCATAATGCTCCAAAACATAAAATAATTATTTGAATTTGATTTAGATCAGTTTTAATTAAAATCTGCAATTTTTTCCCGCTTATGAAAATTTTCTAGTACGGAACGATGGCTGAACCTATATTTATTAAACATTTTGTCCAAATTAAAATCAATAAATTGTCTCGAAATTAGATTTTTCTCGGTATCAACCAATACAAATGTACCAAGGCTTCCATTATCTCTTGGTAGTCCTAATGAACCCACATTTATTACCTTCCCCCACAAATTAGTTTGACTAAATGATCGGTGAGTATTTCCTACAAAAATGAAATTTGTTTGATTATTTTTTGGTTCGATTTTAGTATCAAAATAAACACGCCCATTCAAAGGATCAGCTGGATTGCCGTGATAAAACTCGGCCTTAAAATTCCGATCAATTAAATTGGCTTCACGGGGAAAGTTTCTTATATTTTTTAGAGTATCAATTGACAAACGGCTTTTTGCATCATTTAATTTATAAACATCCTCAAACTCAGAATTAATTTCTATAATACCTAAAGCCATGGCCTCATGATTCCCCATTAAGTGTATAGCATGTATCTTTTCTAAAATTTCATAACATTTGATTTCTTCATCCAAGTATCCGAGTGTATCACCTAAGCAAATAATTGCATCAGGTTTAATTTTATCTACTTCAAAAGCAAATTGTTCCATAGCAATGCCATTGCCGTGAATATCTGAAAGTACGGCTAATAAAGTCAAGATTCAAATCCCATTATAATAAATCATAACACTTGTTGTATCCATTGAGTATAATTCTAGCCTAGGTAATATATTTTTAATCAATACCTACTTTGCTAACATGAAAATGATAGATTAAGTCCCCTAAAGGAGGTTTCATATTTCTGTATTTAGTTTTTTGCTAGTGAGAATTCTTTTTTGTGTACAGAAATTAATTCTGACATCCTCATATAGTTTTTTTAAGATTTTTAATAGCCATTCTAAAAGCAAGAATTACTGGGTTGTAGGTCCTTTTGAGACAGCTGGAATTGTAAAAATGATATCTTGTGCAATCCCCAATAGTTACTCTGTGATTATGCAAGCACATGAATATTATGATTATATTTATGATTACAATTACAGATTCAAGCGAAATTCTATTATTGAAAAAATGCTTTGTGCTTTAATTTCACCTGTAATCCTGGCGCGGTACGCACTTAAGAGTTCTGGATTCATATATGTCGGTGACAGAGGTTTTTTACTTTCAAGCATCGACTCACGTAGATATGAATATAATTTTTTAAAGAAAAAAAATAAAGCAATAGTTTCTTATTTTGTGGGAAATGACATTAGAAGTCATAAGATAATGCATCAAGAATATTTAATGAGCGGTGAAGAAAATTATAATAATTATTTACCATGGGTTAATGAAAAATTCAAAAGTTTAACTTATGACAAGTCTAAATATGATACTGCTCAAGTTTCTTTGAAATACTCTGGGGCTATATTTAGTGCGCAATATGATCAAGGTTCTTATCTAGATGGCAAGCACTACCCAGTTACTTATTTATACGATTTTGAGAATTGGACTTTTAACAGCAAAAAATTTAATGATCTTAGATTTAAGCGAATAAATATTTTTCATGCACCAAGTTCTCCTATAGTTAAAGGAACACAAGTTGTAAGAACAATTATAAAAATGCTGGAATTAGATGGATTTGATTTCAATTACATAGAAAAAATTGGAGTGTCTAATAAGGAGGTTTTACAGCAATTAGCTGAAAGTCATATTGTTATTAATGAACTTTATGCATTCATGCCAGGAGTTTTTACCATTGAAGCCATGGCCAATAGTTGTGCAGTGTTAACTAGAGCAGATCCAAATTTTGAAAAAAGTTTGCCTTTAGGTTCCGAAAATGCTTGGATAATCACACCTTCCTACTTGCTATATAGGAATTTACGTTCATTACTGGAAGATCCAGAGTCTATTGAGATACAGGCGCTAAATGGATTTAATTGGGCCGTTAAGAATGCTTCATTGCAATCTGAGGGTCCAAAATTACAAAAAATACTAGAAGGAGTTCTACACTCTAACCAATGATTTATTCTTGCATAATTAGTTAAAAGTAGTAAATAATTATTATCTATTTTAAAGAATTAATTAAAAAATGTATTTATTGGAGTTTGTTTAATTTATCAAATTAACTAGCAAAATAGTCACTTCAAATTTGTAATCCGATTCTAAGTGTTGTGTCAGATATCGAATTTCTTTGATTATAAAAAATGAAATTGGTATTAACTAAATTAAATGCGTTGATTTATAGTTTCTCTAAATCAGTTCTTCCTAATGATTCAAGTAAGGCAATATATCTTGAGTGGCTATTATGGGCTCTCCCAATGTGAGCTCTCCATAT